>Ga0315914_1006488_pt1 | contig 16563 bp, 9 predicted proteins | sample MpolenodulesMG_FD_203920 | JGI IMG/M metagenome (GOLD analysis project Ga0315914, IMG submission 203920) | Medicago polymorpha root nodule microbial communities from Los Angeles, California, United States - elongated nodules | ecosystem: Host-associated > Plants > Roots > Nodule | place: USA...
TGCTTATGAACCTTCTAATTTATTATCATTTTCACTTTGTTTTCCATTTCTACATTATGTGCTCTTATTAAAACTTTCAAATTTATTCTAAGTTCGTGCTTCGACGTCGTTGTTCATTTCGGATTTTCCTTTATTTTATGGTACATTTTGTTTCTACTTCTCTCACTTCTTGTTATGAAAATGGTCACTTCGCATGGTATTGAAATTAACGACATCAAGAAAATATATTTAGGGAGGATAATATAGACGAATTATACTTCTTTTATGCCAATTTTTTTTTCCAATAGGATTGAACTTTCTCTTCCTTTTACCGATTTTGAATGATAGATGATATGGTGGTTGGACTTCACTCCCTCTCGATAGGGACGTGCCGACTACTCGAATCTCTGATCACGCTTCAGAGATGGCAACGACAAACAATACCATGGCGGATTCAATGATGGAAGCAAGACAAATTCTACAAGTGGTGGCTACTCACATAGTTATGGAGTGCCTCGTTCCTGATAGTAGACATCTATTTAGTTTAAAAGAAGACATCTATAATTCTTTAAGTAAAAAACACTTCAAGAATCATTTATCTTTTTTCAATAACATTTTAGTTCTTTATCTTTTTATTGATTAAGTAATTTATCTTTTTTTTTTTGAATAAAAGTAATTTATCTTTTAAAATGTGGATAAGGTTATCATTTTTTCCCTTCTAATCTTTGTTAAAAAAAACCGACTTGTTTGCGATTTACCATTTTCTTCATTTATCTTTTCCACATGATTTTTTACAAGAAAATGTATGATTTTCTAAACCAAATTAAGAGTCTTAGAGACCTTCATCTTGTTCCATCTTTATGATCATCTTAACATAGACTCGAACAAATAAATATCATCTTTTTATTACCTTTTTGTTCCAAGTTTTTGATTTTATCGGTTTATGTTTAATGATACAAATATGAGATTATTGACACCTTTTTTTGTTTGAATTTTTATTGTTTGTTTAAGATCTTGTTGCATAAAACTATACAAATTTGTGCGACCCTAACCCACCCAACCCAAAAGAGAAAATGACAATATTTTTCCTTTGTATACAACCCACAATTTATATAAGATTGAACATTGAGACACGAGCCCACCGTCGTCCACCCTAATTACCACAAATGCAAATATACAAACAAGTTTTTCGAAAGCAAGTCGCCTCCTGTCATCTCCATCATGATCCTCATTTTGCTCTCATCTCAACCGTTCATCTATCAATCAATGTCGTTGATCATATGTAGTAGTCACATAACCTTCCAACCAACATAGGGGATCCTTCACATTATAATAAAGAGATTCTCATAAAAAGAAAAGAGATTCTATAATGATAAATATGTATTATCTATGTGACAAAAAAAAATGTTATAGTATTTTTTAATTTATAAAGTTACAGGGTGCATTTGGTCTGTAAAAAGATGGATACTAGACAAAATGTGTGTTTTGTTTGACCAAATCTCATTTTATATGACCACAAACAAAATATCTATACTACACATTTTCAACATTTCTCCGATCACCGGATTCCGGTGACCGGCGTCAACACCCTCAAATTCCGGCAACCCCTAAACCCTAACCAACCCTTCCTCCATGGATTCTCCCTCCCAATCCAACCAACAAGATCCCCCTCGCCCTAATAGGAACGGTGGCGTCATCGCTTTCGTGATACTCCGATGGGTTATCGCAATTCTATTACCCTTCGTTTTCTTATTCTCCATTCCTTTTCTTCTGGGCTTGCTTCTTCTCCTCATTTCCGATTTCTCTGTCCCAAACCCCGTTTCTCTTCAATCACACTGCAAAATCGTCTCCACCGGTTAGTTTTCTATTTTTATCTTCCTCTGAATTTTGCGAAATTTGAATTTTTTAGTGCAATTGTGTTTTTCATTATGTTTGCCTTAGATTTAGTTAAGTAAGTAATTGTAATTGTTTATGAATGAATTAACCCTTGTGTAATAAACCATGAATGTGGTTGATAAGTTTATCAGCTGTTGAAATTACTTGCTTTAGCTTCTGAGGTGAATTGGGGATTGTTTGGATTGATTCATTTGAGCTTATCAACCGGTGTAAGCACTTGTGATACTATTTGGAAGAACTTATGAAAACAGCTTATGCCGTGTTCGTATGGCGTTTTCAGCTTATTTCCGTAAGCTCTCGCATATAGTTTATGAAAATAGATTATACAAAAACATTGTCTTAATTTATCGTGTTATAGAAATAGCTTATTCTTTGGTGCTTATGCTATAAGCTGCTAAATAAGTTGTTTATTCAAAACAGAGTCTTGCTCACTTTAGAGTAGTATGCCAAGATTTTGGATAAAATGTTCAAAAATATTATGGAATATTTTTTAATTATTTAGAGAAGCTATTTTGAATTAATTTTTGTTCAAAACAACACTTAAAAGTGTGGATTTGGATCACTGGTAATAAACTTTAGTATCAATGTAGTAAGTAATCTCGATAGTTGATGAATGAATCAACCCTTGTGTCATAAATCATGAATGTGGTTGATCAATTTATCAGTGGTTGAGATTACTTACCTTATCTTCTAATTTGAATTGCTCAATTTAGAGGAGTTCGTTAAGTTTTTGGAAGAAAATAATAAATCAATTTTTTCATTACTTAGAGAAGCTATTTTGAGTGTTTTATGGAAATAATAGAGCAGTGTTTTTTACTTCTGTAATCTTCAAAACAAGAAATGTGATTTTGTATTGTTTGTCAATTAATTTGTCAGAGAAGGAAGTAAATTATCCATGCTATTCATATCTTTTATGAGCTAATGATTGGTGTGGTTTATATTTTTCCACTCTCATATTCGTTTGATTAGTAATACTCATACTCATTTAGTTTGAAGTTAAGAAGTTTTGAGATGAATGGGAGGCATTAATGTTTGTTTTAATTCGTTCTAAATTGCACGATATCATTTTTCTTACAGGTGTTGATATTAGATCATCTAAGATTTGTGAACTTGGATTGTTAAATTATAAAGCAAAGGATGTTTTTCGTCATTTTGAAAGTAGCAAATTTCGTTGCCGTTATGATTACTACTGGGCTTCAGTATTCAAGGTTATTATAACTTCTTGCCAATTTAGGTATTGTTAATTCTTATGTAAAAGAAAATATATTACTTGCCAGAAGAAAAACAAGTCACGAGTAAGAAGGAAAATAACATTTCTCCTTAACAATGACTATAAAAAGGAAAATAATACTAACAAATAAGTTCATTATAAAGGAGAATTACTCAGAAACCGCAGTCAGATGGCCTGGTAAGTACAGAGAAACACCCTGGAAAGTACAAGCATTTCCTTCCATCTGAATACTAAAATTACTCACTATCTTATTTCCCTGCATACTCTCTGAAATTAATCAATGATAACTTCTCCAAAGTCAAAAGACACATCAAACATTCGTCAATAATTCTGAATAGCTTATTCCAAATAAAAATGGTTGCAGAATAATTTGCGAGAAGTAAACTGCTATTTCTGAGCTATATTGTCAAGAAACATTAATAGTAATCAGTGAAAGGAGTTTTAAGTGGTCTATGAACCTGTAGCATACAGATAGTATTAATCCTTATGCACCTCTGTCCAAACCAAAAACTTGACTGTTTAGGTGTTAGTTATTATCACTGAATAATGTCCTTTATGATCTTTCTTGCTTTGCATACTTGTCCTATTTGGTTCAGAATCATACACAGTTTTCTCATTTTGTCCAAATAACATTGACCAACCTATACAGAAAGCATGCTCCCATATATGACAACCAATTAATTGTGCAAGTTTGTATTAGCTAATATATGGTCTATCCTATATTGGTTATGATAACTATAAACCTAGGTAATTCTTTTGGGTTGTTGTAAATAGTTTATGTTAACATTGTTTCAGGTGGAATACAAAGATCACTTTTCAGGTCAGAGACAACTTGCGTTTGCTGAGGCTCCAAGTGAAGCCCTTCCTCTTTATTGCAGACCTAATTTTGGTGCTGCATGGTTGACACAGTACAAATTTAAGGTGGGGCCTTCAACTTGTGGTCTTTGATATTATGATTATTATCAGATATGACTTTATACCAACTTGATATTACTTTAGCGTATCTTAATTATTCGTAAGATTAGTTTATTGTCTTAGAGTATATTAGATTATCTCTTAAGATTAGGTTTCATATTTCTTAGTTATTATCATGATTTGTTTCCCTATTTAATTAGGATTTGAAGTCTTCCATATTAGTATAATTAAGGGTTAATGCACAATCTTTTCTATATCAAATTATATCAAACCCTACTCATAATTCAAGGTATTAAAGTGGTCCCATCCTCCATAATCTTTTCTATCACTGTTTCAAACCATCGCCACTGGCCAACTGGCCAAGCTTTGTACTTGTCCCTTTCCGGTTTAATTGATACCACATTCAGCTTGTGGATCTCTCATTTGACTTTGGTTTCGCTACCGTTTATTGCTGGCATGACACTTCAACATGATCTACCCAGATCTATCCTTTTTTCTTCAATTCAATTTACTATTTAATGTGTTTATTTGAAAATACTAATTTTGTCTTAGTTGTAGTTTGGCATGGTTTTTTTTGCCTCATGTACGGTTTGTCAGTAATTTTGCCTCACTTGAGATTCGACATTTGTTTTGTTGTTGCTGTTTTGCAAATGTTTTGTCTCAGTTGTGATTCCACAATTGTTTTGTCATCGTTGTTGTTTTGCACATGTTTGGTCTTTTTTGTTATATTAAATTATCAATCATATCAAACCATATTCACAATTCAAAGTCTGTATTCTTCTCTTTGCTCCTTTTCTGATAGCCTATAACTTCAACAATATTATCATACTGAACCTCATTCATTATGTCAAACATCGTAGTGCTGTCACTTGTCAGTATAGTAAAAGTTCACAATTCTTACCATTTACCAGTCATTAGAGGTCCTTGGTATTGTTATTTCATTTTTATTTTCTCTTGCTCATTTATTATACTAGGTTAATGAGACTTATGATTGCTGGTACACATCTGGCATTTCCAAAGTACATTTATACCAAGACAATCTCTTTGGTTGCCGTGCTGATGAGCAGTCTACTATTCAGAAGATTATACAATATTCTACCCAGTGAGTACCTTACACTATCTTCCCAATCTACTTAATATTTGACTGCATAATTTCTATGATATCATAGTTTAGATTACTTAACTATGTAGTGTGAGAATTCATAATTTATTGCTTGCAAGTAGAACATTGTTAAGACTTAACATTCTGCTACTGTGTCCAACTTTAAGTTCGTTTATTTTCAATTTAGACACTTAAATCTCAGGCAAAGGGTTTGGATCTTCTAAAGTAAGGGATGCACTTTAGAGAGTAGAGTGTGGGCTTATAACTATTGATTTAAAATTTTATTAATGAAATTTCAACAACTTCATAATTTGTGATACATATGCATGTACTTAGTCATGATGTCATCCATTGATATTTCATTCAACGTTGTAATCCCACACCTTTCCTGCTAAAGTTTACCCCTAGGAATCAAATCTCCAAATAAAAAAGATCTACACCCTCTCTAGTTCTTTATGGCCATTCAAATGTGTGAGGCTCGTTGTTTTGGTGCAAAGACATGTCTTGTTAGATAGGAGGGAGTTGGCTATTGTTTTGGTGCCTTGGTTTTTGTTTGGCGCGGTTCCGGGTTTAGGAGTTTTTTGGGAGGCTTTTCTGTCTACTGTTGTGCCTGTTTTTCAGCTGGGCTATCTTGTTGGGGTTGTTATGCGCTGCTGATGTCAGTGCTGGCAAGAGGTTTTTCCTCTGCTGTTTCGGCAGTAACAGGCAGTGGGGGGCAGTTTTTAGGAGTTTTTTTTTTCTGTCTGGTTTCCGTCTGTTTTTTTCTGTTTGGTTTCCGTCTATGTGCGGTGCCTATTGTAGCTCTTTCTTGTGCAAGTTTGGTTCGCTTCTTTTGACAAACTCTGCCTAATAAATTTGCTGATTCAAAAAAAAGAAAAGTGTGAGGCTCGTTTACTTGAAGTGGAGAAAAAGGCTTGGGCTTAGCCTTGAGTTGGTGGGTGGAGATCTAGGTCAAAAACTTAAAACCATCAGTTTAAATTGTGACAACTACTCCTTGACATACTGAAAAAATATGGCAAAAAAAAAATTGGTTTAGTTAATCTTAGTCCCCGTATAAAATGTTCAGTTGGCATCTTTGTTCAAAAGGTTCTGCGAACAAAGAAATGGAAATGTTATTTCTAGATTTAAAATGGCGAAAAGATCTGTTATCATGGTAAGCCTATTATTTTTGAGAAAAATGTGAAAATCCCTATTGATCCATACAAGTCAGCGACAAGAATATGTGTTCCCATTGAAGGTTAGGGTAGTTGGAATGTTGCTGAACTGGACTCCCAGTCTCACATCTTTTCATTTATTCGTCTCGATTACATGCTATGTAAAGCTGGATAGTATGCTATTTCTTTTACATTTCTCGTAGCCAGTGAATTTTGAGCTATATCCCATTCTTTAAACAAACTTCGTTGAAAACAAGGTTTAATTGAATTGTAAATTTGATGTATATCAACATAATAAAGGGTTCTCTCCCACCCCTCTGTCGTCCTGAAGATGCTGCTGTTATACAATTATGAATTACTTTCATGACAGTTGAGTATTGACATCTAAGGTCTCCAAAATTATAAATTGTTCATAGTGGTTTGTGTTACAATATTTATGTATTGTTGACTAGCTTTCATTTAGATCTAGTTATTTTTTATTTTTATTTTGGGAAAAATTCCAATATTTTTGTCTTCCTATTAACTTATGCATGTACATCGTATCAGGGCCATGGAGACAATAAATTATTGGTTTTCAGATAAGGGAAGGAGGGCCAATTTTTGGAGGTGGGAAATAATACTTGGTGTCATATCTGGATTCTCAACATCTTTGATCACCATAACTTTTATTATGTTCCTCAAACAACTTCTATCTTCATTACATCGACCGTTTGCAGCATGGATACTTTTTTGGCGTGTCAATGCCGTTCTCATCAAGCGCACATGTTTTCTTATAGCATACTCATCTTTTGTGGCTTGGTTAGTTATTGTATATGGGAAAAGGCTTGGCCTCGCAGAGATTTTCAGATTCCCAATATTATAGCACTTATTTTGGTGAAGTGCTATGATCTCTTGGTTGAATCCCGTGTATTATAATTGGAGTAGATGACACTATTGTCCCATCTGCACCAATAAGGAAGTCATGTATAGTTCGAGTGAAAATGAAAAATGTACTAATAGTTACTGAGTTCCTGTTATTACTTCAGAAAGAAAAAAAAATGCAAGCTTTTGGTTAAAATATTATGTTCATTAATAGTGGTTTGCATAGTTGTCTTACATCAAAAATGTCTCTTAAGTTCCTGTTACAAACGATGACGAGTCACAAACACACTTTAATTAACAGTGTTGTAAAAGCCATTGTGGCCGTGTTTGGATTGATGGAATGATTTTAGTAGAAACGTGTACTCTATCAGAGTCTAATTAAGCTCATTTTTATTTCTGTGGTTGACCACCTCCCATCATACGGCATAGCTTTGTGATGGTTGCACGTTGCCACAACAGAAATGTTTATTAAGTTATAGTTATCTTTGACTTGCTCATAATAAACTTAGATGTGACAAATTATCACTAAACTGTCTTAAGAGGATTTATTATTATTTTGTGTGAAGGTTATTGTTAACATTATAAAGGAATAGTCATCTTTTCACACACATATGCTCAAAGGATAGTATCCTTTCATAGGGTTGAAATTCCTTTTTTATTAAACAATTCAGTTTTTAGGATGTTTTAGTAATTGATGTTGAGGATTATTAAGTTTAATGAAAACAAAAAATAGTAAAAGTTAAACTGAATGAATAGATAAGATACCTGTTGCAATGATGAAAAAAATGTTTGGTTATTTTTATTAAACAAAAAATATTCTGAAAATAACAAATTTATTATTATAGAAATAAAAATGCTGTGAACATAAAAAGTTGGAGATATTTGTTCATTTATAATGTCATTACTAATATCTCAGATTCCATGCATTTATATTTTGCTAATAGACTCCATAGGTTCACTACTAATCACTGTTTTCACTTTTAGCTAAGCTGTTTCATCCACAAATTAACTGTGGTGAGATTTCTAGCTTGTCTGAGTACTACATTGTTTCTGTGGAGGGTGAGGATATAATAGAGAAACAAAACATCAAATCTTTCCAGTTTCTGATAGAATTCTTTCAATCTCTTCGAGGAGGCGCTCCTTTTCATCTGCCAAGTCTTCATTCTGCTTCTGAAGGTCCTCTATCTGCTTTGTTTGTTCAGAATCCTTCCTGAAAAATTGAATCATATGTTTATTTTGCATTCAAAAATTTAGCAGCTAAAAGAGCATTACTATTTATCTTGGTAGGAACTTATATTGACAACCTATTCATGAAGGACAAATTAAGCTTTAGTGATCGAACTTCCTTCTCAAGGTTTTCGCATCGCTTCAAGATAGCTTGCATATCTGAGGGAATTGTCGGTGTCAAATTTCTTTCCTTTGCTTCAGCCATTCTGCATTACATGGTTATTCAATTAGAAACATGTATCCAATGCAATATTAGATAAGAACTGACTCCCATAATCTGTTTATAAGGATAATTTACGTACTTTCTTGAGCGCTCCACCCTCCGCTTTTTTGTGTTATCCATCTTGCCTTCTGCAAAATCATTTGGTTAGAGAGGAACAAAGATAACTACATCACATTCTGTGCATAGAAGGTAAAATTTGAAATTATGTTACTAAATCTTAGTTCCAATACTTTTTTTAATCTAGCATGTACCCCTTTATTAATGAATATTGCTTCAAGAATAGCACATAGCAAGTTCTTTGTCATGATAACAATGACTCCATATAATATTGAAAATAAATGGTTACCTGAAACAGCTGATGTTACAGATCCATATCTTTCTAGACTTTTCCTCTGCACAATTTAAGCCAGATTAACCCCCCATAAAGTTATTAGTCAAAATTTCAAGGTAAAAATAGTTCTAGGCAATACATGTTATTATAAGAGTAGGTAATTATACCTTTCTGTCATCTTTCAGATTATCCATTATCTGTTCTCTGACACCTGCTTTTTCACAAAAGGCACACTTTACAGTCTAGTAAAAAATAATCAAGAAACGTTTCTGTTCCTACATATTTATGGTGGAGACTCTAATTTTGTATTCATTTCTTTGGTTGATTGGTATTTCACATAAAACACTGGGTTAAGATCCTCTCCATATTGAACAGATTCAATTTCTTAACTTCACTAACAGTCCATCCCTATTACCTTTTTCAAAATTTAAGAACTAAGAAGAAAAAATGACACAATGAATATGATGCAAGATTCAAAGTATGCAATGAACAGTGATTTAGGTAAACTAATATAATTCCATAGTCATATACTAATAGTTATTATACCTCTGACTTTATTTTGAGTGCTTTCTCCCACTTGTTTCCATGAGCTATCACAAAGAGTTTGATTTGAATTGCTGGGACCTTCACATGCATCTAAACCAGATGAGATTACTGGTGCAGCAGCAGAAGATTCACTTTGAGAAGGTTCTCCGGAAGCCGTTCCGCCTTGTATTTGGTTCGTCTGATTTGCAAAACCATCTAAGACAAAGTTTGTGGTTCCTTCAAGGGTTTGCATGACTCCAGGATTGTTAACTTGATCAGTAAAATCTCCTTGAACGTTTACTAGCTTTTGTTGATTCCAGTTTTCTTCATTAAAAGCTGATTGGAAAAGAGGTTCTCGAATGCAAAATATTTCATTCAAGCCATCTTCTGCAGTTTCTTTCTCGACTTGGCATTCGAGTTTCTTGCGATGTAATGTACCTTTTAGCATACTTACACAAGATGAAACTTTATCTACATCAACCAACTGATGTGTGTTGAAGGTAGACGAAGATGAGTTGGATGGAGACATAAACGTGCCCTTTTGGCTTGGTAACTCACACATGGAAAGGTAATCAAAACCATTAAAATTTGCAAGTTCTTCTTTTATAGTGTCAGTATCATGCTCAGGAACCATGAACATGGAATCCAATCCTTGTGGTGCTTGAGAATTTTGCATTTCAGTATACCTTCGCCTGCACAGAAGCCTAACAGATTAAGCCATGTTTGGATAAACAACTTAACTAAACGCTTACTATATAAGTGCTTATGTATAAACTATTTCTATAACAAATGATAAAATAAAGTCAATGTTTTTCTAGAAGCTACAATTTGTTTTCACAAGCTATTCTGGAGAACTTATGGACATTTCATAAGCTGTTGTTTCCACAAGTTTTCTCAAACATTATCACAAGTCTTTATGCCAGTAGATAAGCTTAAATAAACAAATCCAAACAGACCTCAAGTGGTTTGGAATTTCTCTTGAGCAGTTGAAATTACTCAGGATAACAAGGAAATAGAACTCTAAACTTCAGGATCTAAAGTATGTATTTTACATGAATGTAACAAGAGAAGAAACTAAGTAATTAACAGATGAGCTAATATAGTAAATTAACATCTAAGTGTTTTTCCAGATGAACATGGTTTTGAAGAGAATATACAAGGTGTGATAGCCGTACCGCAATTCAGAAGACCGGCTTCTTGTCATTCGTTGATCGGTAATAAACCAGGCCTGCATTGATAATGAAACATCTAATGACTATGAAGATTTATTGAAATAAGGCTTCGGCAAAGAGTTCAATATTAACATACCTTGGCCAGAAACAAGTTACTAGATTGCAGTTCTCTATCAACAGGATCTCTGACGAAAATTGACACCAAACTAAGTTACAATATTCAACAACTTTCCAAATAAAATAAATTACTGTATTTGTGAAAGATTACATCATTTACCTGATTGGAAAATTGAAATCACTAGTAACATCATTTGCCAAAAGGTTATTTTGTAAGCATGATTTATCATTGTTTCTTCCTTCTGAAGCCACACCAATGTGTTGCTGATTAGACATATTAACTAGTTCAGTGGATATTCTGCAGTTACATATTACAATAAGGTCAAAATATGAAAATGAACAAGAATCAGGACTTATGCATCATAAAAAACATAAAGTCGTCACGAGAAAAGTTAAACAATCGCCACTTATAGATACATATAAGATTTGAAAGAATTTAAAAAATCGCAACATCTTGATTAATACTTATGATAGAAAGCCTAGGTTACTTTTGAAATTCACCCAATTAATTCTTTAGAATGTTCATATTTCACTAAACTACCAAGATTTGTTGTAAAAAAGAGTGCAAATTCACCTCTTCGACAAACGACTGTTAAGTCCCATGCTTGATGAATTGTATCCCTGATTTAAGAAACAAAGATACATCAAATTCAAAGGAATTGTAACCATAAATGTAGAAAAGGTAACAGAAGTAAAATCCAATTACAAGTTCCATAGTCAAAGAATTCATATTTAATAAACAGAAGACAAAAAATCATCTTACAAATAATGTGATCATATCATGAGTGAAAAAGGCTGAGATAGATCGTCCTAGATTTTCGTTTTTTATCATAGTTAACTGGTATATATGTGCTCAAATACACATAAACCAGAGATATAAAGTTGAAGAACTATGTAATCATATATCATGTATCAACTTGCCTCTTGGTCATTTGTTAGCCAGCGTTTGAAAAGCTCTTCACTATCGGTGCGAAAGCTTTGAGAAACAGTCTTGAATCCTAACATCTCCATGGTAGGTACAGGCATACCAATAGGACTCTCCATCACTGTCTTCAAGAATAACTCCTCACTTGAATTCTTGTATAAACCAGAAAATCCTCTCCCTTCCATTTCAACACTTCAAAGATGCTTGATTAAACTTGAATGATGCTTGAACTTATTTTCAACAAAGGTTTTTTGCTAAAGATCTTTCAGCTTTCATAAAAGAATTTTCATCTGAAATCTTTACCATCCAACATCACAATACCCTTCTCAAAAACCAAGGGAAAGAATTTTGAATACTCTATGAAAATTCAACCTAGCTAGCAACTAATATTTCTTCTCAAAAACCAAGGAAATGAAAGAAAGACTCAACTATGAAGACTTTATGAACTGTTTTATTCCAAAAGCATGTAGTAACTAATTAACATGAAACAGTTAAAGGAACAGCTTCATACAACAATTTACACGTGAAACTTGAAAGAAATCTTGCATATAGATAAATAAATTCTGTCTTAGAACTTGGCATTTACTAATAGTAAATATTTTTCTGATTTTTGTTTTTGTCAATAGAATTAATAAATACTAAATATTAGAGCAGTGGCTGTGACATCTAATAGTGAAAAAAATACTCAAAAGATTCCATGTACCATTCATTTGTCTCTTGTGTACAATGAAAGAGAAAAGATTGTGATGTTAAAATGTAATCTTCAAAGGTTAGAAAACCGTGTGTGGAAATTTAATGGACAGGTTTAAAAATGAGAAAAATTTGTAGCTTTTGAATCAAGCAAAGAGGATCATTTTGATTAATTTAATGACAATTTGGTCACCTTTTGATATTATTAAATAAATAAAATGCCGTAGGTGATTAATTGGATGATGGTGTTATGAGAGGGATGTTGAGGAACATTGATTGGTTGTTTTTTATTTTAAAATAGGAAGCTGTTAAGGTGGTGCTTTCATTGTTTGCTAAGCATATTTCAGCAATGTTTGTTCACCTCACGTCCATGAATTCTTTATAGGACTCTGAAAATTTAAAACATTAAAGTCTAGTTATGTCATATGAACTATTAGTTACGATAAGTGTTATTCGTTCTTTTATCCAGTGAAATTCATGTGTGTCCCACAATTTTATATGAATATTTACATTTGATTTTAAGTAGTGTAGTGTGTAAGAGACTTGTGATATTATTTCTTAAAATGTTTTTTCGAAATCTTATATGATAATTTGTGTGAGTATCAAGAAGTTAAAATTAATGTGAAGAGGTTTGTGTAAGTCACTATAATGACATAGAAAATGAAATAAAGACAACTCATACAAGTGCTAAGTTGTGTGTAGATACGTTCTTGTATAAAAAATACATTTTATATCCCCATAAAGCTATTTTTTTCACTAATTTACACTGAAAGAAGAATATAATTGTTGTGTTGATGGTAATAATATGCCTTCTTTTTCTTTATAATTAGTTTAGCGGTTAGAGAAATTCACCTTAATTAAAGGTGAATAAATAAAGTGTCTGAGGTTCGAACTACAACCCCTGCATATATTACGTATTATCCCTTATCAAGTAAGTTAAACTCACGAGAACAAGAGTGTACTCTAATGAGGTGGTTATATACTTATATTATAACAATATATACACTAAATCTACTGATACTATTTTATAAACTAAGGACCGGTTTTTTTAGGGGAAGTACCTAATCTTATATCTCCAATATTTGTCACCATATTGATCATTGATATTAATTATATCCTATCTTATCATGGTCATAGATGACAATACTGTATTAGAATCAACTTTCAAAGGAGTCATAAGAGTTTTTGTTTTTGACAAAGGATCACAAGAGTTGACTTTTCAAACATAAGTATCCTTAAAGGTTTTGTTTAATAAAAGAAGTATCCTTAATTCAGAGTCATATCATTAGACTTATTTACAAACACATTTATGTATCTTCTTCTCTCTCTGTTTTTTTTTATTTAATAAAACTGATCTTTAATTATGAATAATAAATTGATCTTTTCAAACATATTATTTTTATGATATTTTCAAAACTTTATTTTTATGTCTTAACCATCTGTTTCTCACAAAAAGAGGCCAAGTAAAGTGAGATTGTTCCTTGTAATGACTATATTCGAATTATCCAAATTCATTTGTTCTTAATTGATCTCATTTTTTTAATCTCACTCCATTCACATGCTATGATAAAGTTAAATTACTCAAACTATTAATGAAAATAATCAAAACTAACGCAAAAAAATCGAAAGCATACATTCATGAGGTGTTGTCTCAGTGGTAAAAGTTCGATTTTATAACCTCAAGGAACATAATTGAAATCACATTGAAGAGGGTTGTAAAATTGTCAATGTCATTTTAATTAATAATAATTTTAATATAAAAAATATACAAGAATAGAGACAAGAGGGAGTTTTTGCATTTTCTTCTTCAATGCGTACAATTCATAATGTTAAGTGAGTCATATTTATATAATACAAGTCTTATAACTTACATTTGTTAAAAAAGAAAAAAGTCTTATAACTTACAAGTATATTAAGGACCTTTCCTAAAAAACAAAAAAAAACAAAAAAAAAGTATATTAAGGACCTCCTCTAAAGAAAAGTTTACTAAGATTTATTTTTTTGTTGACAAAAGTATACTAAGAACATAACATAATCTATAATCAACATATGAATCGAGGGCAATATTTTGGCTGAAATTCTTTAATTGATGAAATTTACAAGTGAATCTTAGAAATATGGCCATCGAGTAAATAATCACAATATGGTAGTTTCTCATGGACAGCATGAGCCAGACTAGACCCCTATTCCCGATTCAACCGATTCAAAAAGCTGATCTGATCTAATTATAATCACATTGGTTTAACCTATTCAACTATTTTTATTTTCATGATAATGCAACTTATTCAACTAGTTAGTGTGATTACAGTGTAGATATTAAAACGATCCTCTATATGAGTCTATGGTGGCTATAGAATAGTATAACGTTCTTATAAAGATACATGTACCTACACACACTTGAACAATTATTAATCTATTATACATGTAAATTTTGATGTATCATTTGTGTAATTAAACATATTAAAACGAGTAGATATAACACCTTTGCAACTATATTTTTGGTTACTTTAAGGACAAAAGGATAAGGACATGATTAGGCACGTCTCCTAATCATGCAACTATACTTGCTATGCAAATTATACAGTATATTATATTACTTGCATCTACCAACATGATATGACACGATACGGTTCGTATATAACTATATCTCATAACTATACAAGTATGATATCTAGTCTAGTTAATATGTATGGAAGAGCGTCTGTTGAGAAATGTCAGTTTTTTAAACGGATCTTTATATTTCGAAAGAATAATTTTTAAATTTCGAGTGAATGATATGATATTAAAAAACAAAAAACTACTTGTATCCTTTAATATCAATTGCAATAAGTTAGCATTTAAATAAGCGAAAAAGATTTTAAGGCTTGGCTTCTAGTTGAACCAACATCTAAAACAAATCTTGTATGTCACATCATTACGATAGTTTTACTAGTAGTTTTTTTTCTTCTTTTTTGTGGTGTTCGGGATTCAAATCTCGCAACTTGCATATATTATGAATTGTTCTTACCAATTGAGTTAAGTTCATGAGGACAGTTTTCCTATTTTAACCGCTGCTCGTTGAGGTGGAGGTGAAAAGTATTTAAAAAATAATTAAGATAATCTCGAATTTTAAGATGAATATAGGGCTCGTCTGTTATAACTTTTTTTAAAATAGATTTTGGTAGTGTAATGTGTTTTTGTTATAATTTTTTTAATAAAGAAATTTTCAAGGAAAGCTTCAAATGAAAAATCTGTTTGAATAGTTTATTTATCTTAAAATGTCATTCTAAGTATTTCATCATTTGGTTATAATTTTTTTGTATACTAAAATTTTGAAAAAATCTCTAAAAAAAAGCTATTTCAAATAGCTTTTCATAAAAATCATTTTTGAAAGATGTCATTTTGAAAAAAAATATGTGATTTTTACTATGTAAAATCTTGAACAATGAATAATTAAGTTAGTGAATGTCAAAATCTCTTTTTAACTTATATCAAATGAGTTTGAAATAACTTTTACTATTTTTGAGTAAATTTAAAAAAAAAAATCCATTTTAAAAATATAAAGGAAAATCTTTTTTTTTTTAAATCTAAAACAAACGGGTCCTTAATTTTCTTTCCAAAAAATGATTAATTTAATTTTTTAATTTCCCTGTAAATATTTATAAGAATATTTTCATAAATAAAGAATTAGGCTAATTATTAGATAAAAAAAAAACTCATACAAAATCAAGTCTAAATAAACCGGACCTTTATTTATTTAAGCTAATGGTCATCTATGATTGTAGATAATATTTTCAAAAATCAAGTAGTGGCATTAATAATAATGGGTTCACATGTGCATCATTGCAGGCATAATTAGTACAAGAAATAGACTTTGATTGCTAATATTATTTTATAAAAAAAATACATGTATTACTTTGGACTTTTGAGTTTTGAATATTAGAGTCAAAACAACATGAAATGGAGTTATCATTGAAAGGGTATATTCGGTTCATCCGGCACTAAGTTACCCAAATTTTCAACAAAAAAGACAAGGCTACTCTTTTTAGCTTTTGTCACACTGTGACGTACCCTGAGAGTTGAGTTTCAAAATTAATATGGACAAAGCGCAATTCATTAGGTGCTTTTTGTATGGTTCTTAACTAAAAATACAACTTTTTTGGAGATAACAAACTTTGAGAGAATTATGGATTAAAGGAAATCATGGTGAATTTAGTTAAGAACCATACGAAAAGC
>Ga0315914_1006489_pt1 | contig 16562 bp, 7 predicted proteins | sample MpolenodulesMG_FD_203920 | JGI IMG/M metagenome (GOLD analysis project Ga0315914, IMG submission 203920) | Medicago polymorpha root nodule microbial communities from Los Angeles, California, United States - elongated nodules | ecosystem: Host-associated > Plants > Roots > Nodule | place: USA...
ATATAAACAAAATTATTGGTATAGTATATTTAATGTGCGGGCATGGGGCGGGGTGGGCACTAGAGTGCCCGTACCCGCACCCATACCCGTTCAAATTTGCGGTTAATTACCCGTACCCATGCCCATACCCAACAATGCGGGCATTTACCCGCCCATCATGGGTATTTTTTGCGGGTGCCCACTGGGCTTGGGTCCAATTGCCATCCCTACTTAAATCATTAATAATTTTCTACTTTTCCAAATCATTAATAATCAATTTATAACATAAAATAATTCCCTAAAAAAAACATAAAATAATTGTATACCTGTCATTATAAAGGCTAAACACAGAATCAGCATGAATTAGGTCATAAGTTCTAGGATAAGTAGACATAGCTTCACACCTGCAAAACAATTAAAATCTAAACCCTTTTAAAAAACCAAAAAAAACATCATCAAAACAAAAAGTACAACTACAAAATAAATTCACTAACCAATTATGATACATTCCAATCAACCCTCTTTCATATATTGCTCCAAGTGTATCAACTTTAGCTTGAATAGGAACCACATTCATAACCCAAATAGGATATTTAACAAGTGAAGCTGCAAATCCACCCAAATAAGCATTCATATCTAATAGGTTCCTGTATCTGCCAGTTTTTCCAAGTTGATTGTTAACTTTTTTGTAATATGATACTCTTTTGTTCCATAGTTGATTGTCTTTTGAGAATGTTTGGGGTGTGACACCTTTAATGGTCCCCTTTGAAATCCTTGGTGGGGTTGATTTTAGTCTTTGAGGCCAATTATTTAATTCTCCACCTGAAGTTTCTTCTTTGTTGGACACTTTAGCAAGTGGATTTAAACATGTTTGCATGTTTGTGTACCTAAAAGTGACCAAAATAATAATTACAAACATGAAAAAAAATATTTAATTGGTAGAAATTAAGCGTGAGGACCAACATTTGTTAGTTGAAAGGGACTTGGGTTTGTTAACATGGTTAGTTAGTTTGAAATTGGTGAGAAAGTTACAAATAACAAATGAATAAAAATATTTTTTTTTAAAAGGCACAAGAAAGCAATAAAAAGGAGGAGCGGGCCTGAACCCTATACAACAAAGATTACACATGCGAAAGCCCAAAGTCAGCAAAAATAATATTAAGAATTAAGAATTGTAACATGACAATCACAAATATTTGGGATTACTTTTGATCACATCCTTTTAAAACAAGTTTGTATGTATTCACTATTTACGCTTTGAATAGCTTTATAAATAAATAGATTATTAATGAATTCTATATATTGTTTGGACAAAGGAACACTAGAAAAAAAATTGTAATAAATCTTTCAATTTGTTTAGTTAAAGAAAATAAATAACTGATGTAATGTTTTTATCACTATGATACTATGGATAGAACAGCAAAAAACAAGTAGACCTTAACCTAAATGAATAACATATAAAAGAATAAAAATAATTGGATAAAGAAAAAGTGAATTGTCTCATATACAATATAAAATTTCTCCAAAGTTTAACGGATATACGCCCAAAAATGTAACCCAATTTTATGTTTATATTGTCATCCAAAATATACAACTATTTGGCTACATCGGTTATATATCATGGAATCATGGAAAGGAAGTCACAATGATCAGCAAGATAGCAAGCATAAGACCACTCATAAGGAAGATATTCATAAAGATTTATAGTGAAATGAATTAAATTAATAAAAGATGATGAATGAGTACAATGGCGTTTCTATATATAGAGATTGATAGGAGTAACTAACTCTAACTAACTTTTAACTAAACTACTAACTCTAGTTAACCTATCAACTAACTATAGTTGATTATTCATACTGTAATAACATAATTATGATATTTTTCAAAATACTTTAGTACAAAGATTTCTTAATTTACATCCACACATTTTTAGTAGTGGGTAAATTAGCAGCTTGCACTTTTAGATGTATTTGACAATTTATCAGCTATAATTTATATTAATTTAGACCTTTAAAATCGCCGGTTATCCTAGAATCACTTGGTTGAAAATTTAATCTTCACTTGGTTGAAAATTGAGTGAGTTTAGGTTAAAAAATCCTTATAAGATCTGCACACTCATTTGATAGTAGAGGTAAATTAACAAGTTATATCTCTTTGAGAGGTATTTAACAAATTTTTAGATGAAACTTGTTACTTAGACTCATTAGAAAATGAGTGGTTGTAAGTCAACAAACAACTTTAATACTACAAATTATGATTTGATTGGATGACAATATAAGTAACTTATAATAACTAAACTCTTCACCCTTTATCACATCTTAAATATTCTATTCCAGACATGTGATAATATTCTATTCAAGACATGTGATCTTGTTTATCCATATATTTCTATGTACAAAAAACATGCAATAATTTGGAAGAGAGTCACCAAATATGGCATGTAATGAAAAAAGTATTTCAAGAGATTGATCTTTTAACCAACTCCAATAAAATGTATCCATAAAAAGTCAAAATTCAAACACAAGGAGGATAAAAAGAATGAAGCACATACCATGCTTTGTCAGGATTATTCTGCTCTTGGCAAAAAGGCCTATTTTGAGTGAATTTGCAACCTAAATGATTTTTAGGTTTCTGCCAAATAGCAATATCACCTTTCTCCACTATTTTATTCCAACAAAGGCTTTTAGCTACATTCTCAATTTTGGTTTGCTCTTCATTCAAGTCTTCTTTTGTTCTTTCCCATCCTTTCCAATATCTCTTCCAGCGAATTGGTGGACCAGATAGAATCCAATACCCACCAGGGCGTAGAATTCTATCAATTTCATTTAGATAAAGTCCATCTAATTTAACAAAGTAAAAAACAAATCAAACACAAGTTAATGTTGAATCATAATTCTTCATACTTTAATTTCTATGAAAAACAATATTCTAGTCTTTGAAATGTTGTTTTAAGTAATTGTTGTTTTGATTTTATTCCTTTTAATGTATGAACTATGTTAGAATCTTGGTAGCACAGCCATTTCTAATCAAAAGTGTGTTTTAAAGTCTGACATATGTGTTTGTATTCGATCCTGAAACAACACAGACACATGTAATTACATGTTAAATTATGTTACGTATCTTGTCCGATGTTTGTCCATGCTTCATAGGTTAGAATTAATCTTTATAAAGTCTATATTTCAAGAACCAAAAGTAAACCATCAAATTGATCCCTGTCTTTGTAAGTCATTCTCAAATTAGTCCTGACTCTATTAATATTTCAAACTAATCCCTGTTTTGTCAAAAGTTTCTCAATTAGGTCCCTGTCTTTATGTTTTTGTCACATGACGAAGGACCTAATTGAAATTTTTCTGACAAAGACAAATACTAATATGAAATATTAATAGAGTCGAGGACTAATTTGAGAATAACTTACAAAGAAAGGAACCAGTTTGATGGTTTACTCACCAAAATAATGTTACACATATTCTTGGAGACTTTTCTTTTTTAGGGAACAGAATATATGTATATAATAGACAAAAAAAAAAGTATTTAAACTTTTTAAAAGAAGAATTAATTTTTCTTTAGATGATATTTGGGGAGTAAGAATAATATACCATATTCAGGCCATGGAATAAGACAACGAGAACAATGTGCCATGTCAAAGGCTCTAGAAGGGAAAGGCAATCTCTTTGAGGCAAAGACACCAATAATTGCAGGAACACCTCTTTCAAGAGCAAATTGAACTTGTGCTTCATGAGTATCCCTTGGTGCAATTGAAACTGTTAATATGTCACGTGATAGTAGATAGGCTCCCCAACTAGCAACCTGCATACATCATCAATGTTTTACTAATCACATGAATATGTGTATCACATAAATATGTGTACTTCTCTCGGTTGAGATTCAAACCTTGATTCATCGTGTTGTGAGAGTCTAACTTCTACTATTAAAATAATAGATATTTTTTATATTTAAGGCTAATAAATATGAATACTTTTAAGGAAATGTTAACCGATACCCCTGGGGTATTGGTTAAGGAATTATAAAAGAAAATATTGTATTAAAAATTGTGTATTCTACTTTTTGAAAGTTAAAAAGGTATTCTTTTCAATATAAAAATTGACTTTATTTCTATTTTCAGTTACTTGGGGTATTGATTAACAAGACCTACTTTTTATAATCAACCAACATGATGAGTATTACATGTTGAGCAACATTGTAGGGATGGATCGAATCTCTGACGGAACCCTTTAATCATGTTACCAGCACATGACTTTAATGTAATTTTTTAATAACTGAATATAATATTTTTAAAGCTATCAAGAAAATTAATTGTGGTCAGTGCCTCTGATTTGAGAAAAGTCTCAATAGAGTAAAAAATAACTAGTATATGTACAATAATAATCAACTAAGTTAGGTATACCATTTATAGGCTATTATTTATTATTCTATTAATTCACTAAAAAGTACAATTGAGCATGTTCAAAGATCAGTATGTTACTGTTTATTTAAGGACACTATGTTACTGTTTAAATGTCTAAAGTTTTTATTTATTTACTAAGTGTCATAAGTTTATAATATAACCCAGATATAGTCAATGCATATATGTCCACATTACCCGGAAAAAGCACATACCTAGCCAGGTCCATTCCTACTGTAGATGGTACAACATCAGATCTTTTGAAATTTCTTCTAACTTTACGTATCAATATAAAGAAAAAGGACAATTTGTGGGGATGGAATTCACATTCTATGGTGAATGAATATTATTTTATGGAATTCTTTTTTTTTTTTTTTAAGATTTTTATGGAATTCTTATAAAGTTATACTATGGTATTACTAGTATTATGGATCTTAGCGAATTTCTAGGCACCGCTAAAATGCAAAATAAATACAGTGTCAGAAATATTTGATATTTTTTTGCCAACTTAGCATGGATGGCCCAAACTGATAATCAAAGGGCACATACAGATACCATGCATCATATTATTGAATCTTGATGTAACAAAATAGTCAAAAAAAAATCATGGAGAATGCATCGACCTTTTTATAGCTCAGAACAGTAATGATAAAAATAATTAATAAGAAAAATAAAATCAGTAACTTATTTATGATTAATTTTATAGTTTTATTTTTGAGAGGATTAATTTTATAGTTAATATATATTTTTTCCTCTAAATATACTCATCTTTCAGTTTTTTGATAAAATAAAAATAATACTCATCTTTCAGTTTTAGTCTTTCCAAAATTTTCTTCAAACTTTAACCTATAAAATTGTTGTTATGAATTTTATCCTATTTTTTAATAAAAGTTAAATTTCGAAAATTCATACGACTTTTTTATGATATATCACTGATAATTTCTTAAAATATTACTTAGTTTAGTAATATACTATTTAATTTTTACAGTTAATTTCATGATTATTTGGTGAGTAAGAATACTGGTATACCATAATCATGCTATGTCCTTATATTGACCCCACTGAAAGTCCCCGAGAATTAATTAAGGTAAAGAATCTTTATGAAAAAGGAATCATTACTGTCTAGTAGTACCCTCCTATTATGTAAGACAGCGACCGGCTCATCTAAAAAAATGTAAGACAATGATTTACATTTGTCATGGGTCCATTCCTTAATAACATAAATTGACTAGTAGAAAATTATTGGAGAGAAACGAACAAAATACACACCCCATTATAATAATATAACCCAAAATCTTAGGACAGTCACGTTCATACTTCCTATTTTATAGAGAAAGTGATAAAGACCTTGTTAGTTAGGTTCATATATAGAAACCTTCCTTAGGTTCGTATCAAGAAAATCCATCTTATAAAAAAAAATCTAGAAAAACCTTCCTTAGTCTTTATATAGAAATTTGTAAAAAAAAGGTTCATATAAAACTAACTTCCTTAGTTGTTAGTACTACTACAGAAATCCAACGCAACGAGTACATTTAACACCTGTTTGAATTCACGGCTACAACACCATTTTTGCGTCTTGAGGCATTATTAACGTGAAAACAGAGAAGCTATACAATGTGGCTTCCACGTTAATGCGTCTCTTTACTTCAATTTTTCTTAAAGTGCAGTACCAAACCAAACATCCAATTAGTTTACAGCAACATCTAACCGATCCCATTCAAGAAGAAAAAAAAAATTATAAATTAACACTAATATTATTTTTTTAAGGAAAATTTACACTTATATTGTTGTCAAACAAGTTTGAATAAATGATTCTTCTAAAAATAATAGACTAGTTTTTATAATAAATCATCAAGATTACTCCGTAATTATTTGATGAATGAAAAAATGCAAAAGTTATATGTTGTCCTTAGTCTTATGTGAAAGCAAGTAATTGAAAGTTTTGAACCAAAACAATATAAACAGCATAATTCTTATCCTAAAAAAAGTAAAATATGTCACTCGATTAAAATACGACAAAGAAAGAATTCAACAAAAAAAGACAAGGACAAAGACGTATCAAGACAAAAACCTATATTTTGTTCCTAATATAAAACTAGTAGCAATATTGTGAAACCGACGTTGATTAATTAACCATACAAAGGTTAAAAACAGGTTATGCTTCATCATCAACTAAAAGTAACTCACGGTAAAAAATTAAAAAAAAAATTGATTATTTTCAAAGTTTGCATAACTAAGCAGTGACCAATTATCTCAACTCAAATTTTCACATATGCAAGAGTTAGAGGACCAATTGCTTAAAGATCTAAAATACTTACCACTTGAACTCTCTTCTAAATAATTTAACTATAATCTAATCATACATATAACCACTTCCCACTGATCCCACATCAAACTATGATAAATTAATTTTTACCATTTTATTCGTAACTAAATATAATATGTACTAAATAAGATTCTCTTGCGTTTTTTTTCTTGTCTACTTTTACAAGATTCTCTTTCAAATTTTCAATTGTACCGAGATTGTTTTACTTACATGTCTTAGTTATGCTACATCTTTTCCTATAATCTATACTCTTGTGATAATACAACAACCAACTACGAGTAATACTCCATCAACACACATTCAATGGGATACTATGCTTACGGATGAAGGTAGTAACAAAAGAATTTAATGGCCATCTCATTAACTCCTATATATTCCTTTGACATTAATGTCTATTAAAATAAAAAATCAAAAGACAAGGACAATGACGTTTCAAGAAATTTCTCATTTTCAATAAAAATATAAAAATGGTTGTCTACCATTAATAGAGCTCCAAAATAATAGAGTTGGCAATTTTCTTGCTACCTTATTTTGCGAGAAAATTATGACAAATCTATGGAGAACGGACACCTTTAAAACTAAGTGTATCGCGGTGTACGATACACATTGGTGTCTAAACTTCTATGACATGTGTCAAACAACTAAAATCAAAGTTTTAAATATTTTTTATTTTTACATCGACACCCTTAAAATGGTGTCTGACACATTTATAACACTCATATGAGTCGTATTGGACAACTCAAATAAATATAAATATTTTTTTCTACTTTGATTTCACATTCTATAGAAATATTGATCAATTACGATGTTATAGAAATAAAAGTTAATCATGTTTTTAGCTTTTTTTTTGTATAATAGATGAATAAAATGTCAAATACTATGAAATCTTGTTTTAGAACTTTTTCAATGATATAAATTGCTGAAGTTAAATTTTTATGTATGCATTTTGAGTTTCATTTTATACCATCTATAAATAAACTGATAAATATTCAAAAAAAAATTTGATATATACTCCCATCATCCCGAAATATAACAAAAAAAAACTCATTTTCTTTATTCTAAAATATAAGTAAAAAGGACAAACTTTTATTCTATTTAATCTTGTTTTTTTAAAAAATCATCTTTTCCAATAAAAACTTTTGCTTCTTCTCATGAAATTAAATGCAAATTACATTTAATTTTCTCTTTCTCCCATTTTTTCCATAACCAATAGCCAATGAAAATTGTTTTTACATCTTCCCATGAAATTTATTTCAAAGAAAACACAAAAAAACTATGCTACAAATGTTTATGATTTAATTTTCTTAATAAGTGTGATTTTTATTTTTTTTTATAGCTTGGGACGGAGGGAGTATGCAACAGTGTCGGTATTCTATATTTTTTACACTAGCGAATCAACAATCCTTGCAGGGTCGTGTCAGGTGTGCGTGTTCGTATCAACAAGAGTACTTCATAATACAAAGAAATAGAAAAGGGAAACGCTTACCCCACAGCCAGTATCAACAGCAGTTCGAACGGAACCATCTTCAAGATTAATCAACTTCCCAATATCATCAATATACTTATCAGCACCATTAGGAAACATAGTACCACCACCAGGAAAACGGAATTTATCACCGTCAAAACGGATCCAATTTTGACCAGCTTTTTCCACCGTTAAATGACGGTAAGGTACATTTGCATACCATGCCATGTCTCTACTTGTGGGCCATGGGAAAGGATTCTTGTAACCGTTTGGTGCTGGAACACGACACTTTAAGATTTCATTTTTCTTAGGACAGTGTCGTTCGCGGTATATCATTTTGTCACGCGTGTATTTAAGGGAGCGCGTGTGGTCTTCACAGGGGGTGTAGTCAGTTAAAGAGGGGGTGCATGGTGGGTATTTAGAGGATGTTGTTGTGGATGTGGTTGTTGGATTGGTTAGGTTGTGATGTGAGAAGAAATCTAAGTTAGTTGTTTTTGTTTTTGTGTTTGTTGTTTTTGGATTTTTTTGGAGACATTTTGGAGTGACTTTCTTGATTTGGATATTTTTGTTAGTTGATGTGGAGGTGTTGTTTTGGTATGAGCCTAAAAAGTATGAAATGATGCAAAGTAGAGCTATGAAAGAGTAAAGATTTGTTTTTTTGCAGTTGAAAAATGAAGTGTATTTGGAGGGTTTGAAGGGTTTTGGTGAAGTGGAGGTACCATTTGCCATGGTGAAGATTGAGAGTGTGTGTGTTTGAGTTGAGTGTTGAAGATGGGTTTGGTGAGTGAGTTATTATAGATTGAGGAGTTTGGTGGTGATGATTATTTGTGTTTGAGGAAATGTTCGTGTGAGAAGAATCTGTGAAAGGATGGTATTGGGTGAGAATTGAGATGGGACCGGATTTTGGGAGAAAGGGAAATGTGGGGTGTGTCTGTTTGTCTAATGGGCCAATGGGATTGCTTCTTACTATGGTATAGGTATTGACTAACTTTATGTTTATTTACGTTTTGTCTACTCCCATATACTCTTCTTGTTCGGATAAATATGAGGTGTTTGTTGTTTTTATATATATTTATAGTATCATGTTAGCCAAAGTCTCGAGACACTTTGATTAAAAAAGCCAAAAAAAATATATTAAACTAAAAATAACATTTGTTAGACTTTTTTAGGAATTGATTGCATAACTTCAAATATAATATTACTATATTTGTTTCTTTAATCGGTGTTTTGGAATGTTAGCAACTAGGTTGAAATTAAAAACTAAATAAAATAGCGCTCATATCTTGATGTTTCCTGAAAAAATTTCTTTTTACCTTATCGGCATGTCCACGGTTAATAACATTTCTTTTTACCTTTCTTCATTGTGAAAAAAAAAAAAAAAATTTACCTTATTGGCATAGATTTTCATAAGTCCCATTCTATCTATCCACGGTGCACTCTGTTGGACCTACAATCTGCCCAATGTTGAACCCATAAAGGATGGTGACTCCTCCCCAATTCAGACAAGCACAGAACCATATTTTGTTTCCAAAAGAAGTTGTCGTTTTAAACGGTGGAGGCCAGGTAAGGTTGAGGAGGTGGACGACCTTACCTTGCCAAGGTCGGCAGGAAGAAAATATAGTTTTAGAAAAAACTATATATTTTTATTCACTGAAGAAAAAAATATATGCATTCATTTTGATGGATAAAAATTACATCAACTGATAGATGTTAAAACTTCATTGAGGAAGAAGTGAAATGCTGAGACAGAATTTCTCATTCTGATGAAAATGATTATAGGTATTGCAGGATCCAAGATTTTTGAACACTGGAGCACCTTTTTATATTATGAAAATTTTGAATAATTTTATCATTTTCAATATCAATAAAAATATTTTTCTCTGTAAATACTTAAACAATCATTTAAGTGATTATCTCCCACTCGATTTCGCATAAGATTCTTGATAATATTCATATTATCAAGAAATTTTTTGAGATATATGGCGATAGATGTGGACTAAGAGAGAAATAATTTGTGATTAGTGTGGACAGTGTGATTAAAATGTCAACTATTGATGCATTATTATACTAAAAAAAAGTGTTTATAAAAAAATTTGTGTGGGCACAAGCCCACATATGCAACAACATGCATCCGTCTCTTGGTACTGCTAAAGAGTGTTTTGGAGACATTGTTTACGGATTTTAAATTTAAAAAGTATTCTTTAAAAAACTTAAACATGTGATTGTTGTGATTGTTCAAGCAAGTTTCCAATTAGTCAAAACATTTCAAATCGTTTTTGATAAAACTCCATAAGAAATTTAAAGAGCTATTCCCCCCTTCCCTCTTAATATAAGATTTTTCTAAAAATAAAAAAATTGGTTTTTTTTTAAGATTATATAAGGTTTTTTTAAAATTAAAAAAAATTGGTTTCAGTTATAAGAAAATGTCACAGCTTTTAAGATGTTGTTATTGTTTAAAAAACTTTTTTATCCATTATTTAATGATTGCCATTTTAATATCAGTGGATATATATTTAATGTTTTACAACTTTTTATAAGGGTATATTTATAAAAATATTTAAAAAGTTATAACAATTAATGAATACATTGATGTTGATGTTTTTATTTTTATTTTTATTTTTATTTTTCTTCTTATAATAAGGATCAGAAGGAGTATTATTTAACGTCTTTATACATTGTGTTTTTGATTGATAGTTCATTATATTTTCTTATAGGTTTAGATTTGAAATTGTCTAGTTTTGTAAATTGTCAAGAATTATTAATATTTGATTTTAATAAGTTTTACATTGTGAACTTCTCAATTCTATTTTAAATCTCACTGTCACATTGTCTTTAACTTTTTGTAATTGTTGTGATTGTTCAAGCAAGTTTCCAATTAGTCAAAACATTTCAAATCGTTTTTGATAAAACTCCGTAAGAAATTTTAAGAGCTATTCCCCCCCTCTGCCTAATAACCTTATCGGCCATATAGATCAACAATGGTATCATAGAGTTTGGTCTCTTCTTAACGGATAACTACCGGAAGAGTTGATCTATATGGCAAATAAGGAGGCCAAGGGGGCGTATAATATATAACCTATTTTCGATGGAGAAAATTACGACTATTGGAAAGAATGCATGATCATTCATATCCAATCGGTGGACATGGACGTTTGGAACGCCGTTGTCAATGGGCGGTTTCAACCGCAAATTGCTGTCGATGGTGATGACGATGACAGAAAGTAGGTCCAATATGATTTAAAGGCGCAAAACATTCTCATTTCCTCCCTTAGGATAAATGAGTATCATTCCGTCTCTCATTGTAAGACCACTAAAGTTATGTGGGATGCATTGGAAACCCTTCATGAAGGAATCGACGATGTTAAACAATCAAAAATTAATACCCTTGTGCAATAATATGAGCTTTTTCGCATGGAGGGTGGTGAATCCATCTCCTCCATGCAAATGAGATTCACTCATATTGTCAACAAGTTGCAAATCCTTGGTAAGGACATTTCAAACCAAGATTGTACTCATTGTATGATATCACAAAATCTCAATGCTCTTAGTATGATCACACTATTTGGCAAGCTAAAGGAGCATGAGCATAAGATCATCTGTTTCAAGTCAAGTGAAGAAGACTCTAAGAAGAACGAAAGGAAGTCCATTGCCTTAAACATGACATGGTTCGTATCCACCTCTTCGGCTCAAAATGGAAATGAATCTGATGAAGATTCTATTAATGAAGAGGAGATGAGCTTATTTGTAAGACGAAACAATCGTTACATCAAGAGGAATTGACTAAATCACAATGACAATAACCTTATCAACTTTAAGAAGGCCTCTCAAAAGAGAAGAGAATCGGAAAAGACAAATATATGTGAAATAAGATTCAATATTATAATTAAGAGATTCACGATTCAAATCTTAGAATACAATCAAATGTTAATATTCCTTGAACAAGGTACAAAACAATATACAATATCAAACCAAACCTATATGACTCAAAATTACTAAGCTATCAAATCAAAAACACAATACATGTGTAATTGAAGAATTGAATAAATTTTTCAATCAATTGATCAAAGTAAATTATATGAAACCTAATTCAATGAATTAGATTAATTTTCAATGAAAAACAACTTAGATCAACACTAGCAATTATCCTAACAATTATTCAATTAATCACATGCAATAGTAAAAGTAAAGAGAATAGGGAAAGAGACATAACACCGATATTTTTATAGTAGTTCGCTCTTTCTCGTCCTCGCTAGGGCTACGTCTACTCTTCTTGATGAAGTACACATTCACCAAGGTCATCCAGTAAGTAACAAATGTTGATTACAATGTTTTACAAGAGTTCCTTGAAATTAAACCTAATTCTTCAACTCCTATGTAGAACACTCCCCCCAAACTTCAAGCATCCCTTGAATTTGGTGCTCCTTGAATCTTCGGATCCTTGAATACCCGTGCACCCCTTCGAACTCTTCACTCAAGTCTTCGATGCTACGTCCGGTAAACGAATCCCCTTCGACTTCAAGAACGGTTAGAAAGACCCCCAAGTCCTTTGGAGGTTGAATGAGATTATTCACTTCCTTTGAAGCCTTGATTAAGCCCAATCAATCTTCTTGAGAGAACCAACTTACAATCCCTACTAGGACCTAGAGAATCTATAGACTGAAAGAACAAAGTGATTCTAAGAAAAAGTGTTTAATCTTGAAGAATGTATGAACAATGAGTTTTTGACACCTAGAGAGAATAGTTGCAATATAGGAGAAGGAAGAAAGGATAAATTTTTGCACAAAAACAAATGTGTGAATCGATTCACTTACTAGTTGAATCGATTCAAACCATATAAGACAAAATGGAAAAGGGGAAAATATGATGAAGAATGATACGTGTCAAGTGATAATTGAAACGACTCAAATAGACCAGAAGGTGATTGATACGATTCAAAACTAGTTTGAATCGATTCAAACCATGTCAGAGAGTTTGATGAATCGTTGCAAACAAAAATGATACAGTTCATGTTTGAATCGATTCACTATATAAGTCATACGATTCATATGAAGTCAGAGAGTACCATGTTTGTTTCAAAAGCTAAGTGAATCGATTCAAGCTTTGTTTGATACGATTCATCTGAAGTCAGAGAGCAATAGCATAACCTTCTTTCCTAAGACATATGAAATGCAATTTGAAAGGAATAAGTTGAATCACTTTGCTCATGAATACCTGGTTGTCTAGGGTGCTTTTACACAAACTAGGAACTTAACTAAACAACAAATATATTCAAATTAAAAGGGAACAACATCAAAAACTATTAGCTAAGCTAGAGGCTTCACTTAACATTGGAAGTAAGAGTTGGAGTGGGGGCTGCGCAAGACATATTTATTTGTATTTTACGTTTTTCTCTTAGAAAAATTAGGGTTATATTGAATATGAGTTCATATTATTTCAATTTGGTACTTTTATTATGCTTCATTAATGGGCTAACTTTGTATATCGGGTTGGAGCAAACCAGTATATAAATAAATGTTTGACTCAAACAAAAATAAATGTGGAGAGAATCATATTTGCACTCTAATTGGTAATTATACACCCTATCTCCCTATATATTTTTTTTTTATTAATATACCACCTTCTAAAATATTGGTTTTATCATATGAAAGAGTTTTAGGGACATATGTGATCATTTTAAAACAATTTATAAACTAGTGTTTGATTAGGGTTATTTTTTTGCCATATTACCTCACTCATGTATGTGTATTTTAACTTTTATTTTTTGAAGTGAACAAAACAGAGAGTTCTTATTGATTGTCATTGCAAAATATGTTTACACTGAATGAGCTTTTCCTTTAGCTCAATATGAAAATATGAGTAATATATTTCCAAATTATAAAAATGGGTGGCTTATAGGGTGGGCAATCTAAGATGTGGATCATAGATGTACCAAAAGTATTAGTCCTTAGATTTATTATTAAAATATTTGAAAAGTTCATATTAAAATTTGGTAACGATTCAACACATCAACAAAAATGAAATTAATTTTTTTGTCCATATCTCTTTCATGCCATCCCACCACCATCATCATCACCACCACCACCACCACTTGGAGAATTATCTAATTTGAATATTAAGAAATGTTAAGAATCTACTTAGACGAAAATACTTCAACCAAAGTTCAATAATTTAAATAACTTGTTCAACTACGTAAATCTTATAAAATAAATGAAACTAGTACTCACTCCTTCAAGAGAAAAATGAAACTAAATCTTTGTCCCTAACCTAAAAATAAATGTTGAAGAATTGTAGTAAAAAGGGAAAAATTTGTATGGACATAATCAATTGGACATGGGGGAAACACTGATATCAACCAGTGCAGCAAGAACTTTGAAGTGATTCAGTAACATTCATCTTAATCATGACAAAAGAGATTAACACGATTACACTTTTATAATTTTGGTTATTTAATTTTCTCTTCTAATATCTCATTAGTTGATGTGGTTTTTATACTCTCCTCATTTATTTTCATTTCCTTACTCAATGGTTCCTCTATATCTTTTTTACTTCTTGGGGAGACATCATATAGGTGCCTTTCGGAACCAGGGCAGAGACGGACGTGTTGTTTTAATTTTTTCATTGCAATTTCATCAACCTTTTTTACGATAAGTTCTCGTAAACTTCAAAGATTAGAATTTTGTAGGTAAATGAAAGTCAATTAACTAAAAATACTACCATTTTTCTTAATCTCAAGATTAGAAATAACATTATTTTCATCCATCTTATCAAATCTTTGAGATAAATCTTGAATCTTGGAGAAAAAAATTATGCAACGAATTAAAATCATACATGTGCCCATTTTCAGGAGGAGGGATTTTACATTACCATTGGAAATGGTTTTGCGCCAAAACTTCAAGGTGGGTGAAGACGTCTTATATGATTTTGTTCATTAAGGGGCCACCAGCGGATGCATCCATCGTCACCTTATTTGTGTAAATTAGTCCATTGTATAAGGTATGAATGATCAACTATTTTTCGAACCCATGGAGAGGGCAAAACCTAAGCATTTTATTGAAACGCTTCCAAGCTTCATCTCAGAACTTTACATGTTTTTGTGAAAAAAATCATTATTTCATTTCTTAATCGAGCCATTCTTGATTAAGGGAAATATTTAGCAAGGAAGACTCATTTTAATCCCTCTCAAGTTTTCAAAGAACGAACATTCCTAAAATATAGCCAAATCCTAGGTTGATACCTTAGTGAGAAAGGGAAAAGTCTAAGTCTATTGACATCATTAGAAACTCCATATATTTTCATGAGATCACAATATTCAAGAAAAATGGATAGATGGTGATTCGGATCATCTGTTTATATACCAGAGAATTGACATTAATATAATATCAAAGACAACAAATCAGGGTCTATTTCAATATTGTTAGCTTATACAGTTGAAGACACATTACTAGAATATGGTTATGTGACATTAGGAGAAACATAATCTTTCAAAGCACAATTTTCATACATGTTCAACTCTTTGGTTATTTCAATATTATTCTCTTTGATTATTTTCAAACATCGTTCTTTCAACATTTTCAATAAGAGTATTATCATGTGAGAGAAGATGTGTTTTGTGGAACGACGTTGATATCAGCGGGGCTCAAACTCGTGACTTTTGAGCCCAAATCTTGTCATTTTACCACTAGACAAAACCTTTTGAGTAAATTGAACTAATTTGTAAAAATCATGTATAAACTCAAAAGATATGTACTATAATGAAACTCCCTCTGTTTCATTTTCTTAACAAAATAATTGAGTTAAATTTTGATTAATGTGAAGTTTGAATAAAATTAACTTTACTTTACAATTATTAAAAAAATGTATACAATACATAGGGTATGTTTGATGGTCATGATAGGATAGAGATATGACATGATATGGAGCTGAATAGAGACATAATACGATATGAACATGATAAACATCAATCATATCTTGTGTTTGATGCGCACATTATAACAAATATGATAACATTATAAATAAATGAAACAATTACTCTCATAATTAAATAAATATTGTAAAAATGACATGTTATTAAGCATAATAACAAATACATGATATGATTATTTTTAAAATGACAGAATATCATATATATATATATATAAAGAAAATAGTATTTTTTGACTCTTTTGAGCAGTTTTTTTCTTTTTCCAAAATTACTCTCAACTTTCGATACAAATAGCACGTATAACAATTAGGAGAAAACTTATAAACAGTACCTTACCTACTATTTATCCTGTTACCCACTAATAACATTACAAGTGGATTAAATGATCCACGTCATATTCAAATTGACTTATTTCAATTAACTCCGTTAACCTCTTCGTTATTATTCAATTCAACGTTCTAAATTAAGA
>Ga0315914_1006492_pt1 | contig 16560 bp, 8 predicted proteins | sample MpolenodulesMG_FD_203920 | JGI IMG/M metagenome (GOLD analysis project Ga0315914, IMG submission 203920) | Medicago polymorpha root nodule microbial communities from Los Angeles, California, United States - elongated nodules | ecosystem: Host-associated > Plants > Roots > Nodule | place: USA...
CCAACATCAGATGTACATTCATTATGGTCATTTGATTAGAAAGATGGTAGTGACAGGGTAAGAGGGACTTTATAAACTCAACTTTTCTCAAGGCCAATTCCATTTTTTTGGGGGTTGGGGGGGTTTAGAACACCGAATGCATTGCATCTTCCTTTCTTGTTTATGAAGGAAGATTGATGTTCACTTAATGTTTAGCATTGATGGCTTTCTTGTTTATGAAGGAAGATTGATGTTCACTTAATGTGTAGCCGTAATGAATCGGTTCCTCTTGAATTATGTATATTTTGCATTTTAAGTCTTTAGTAATATATTTTGAGACTGTCTTCAAATTCTAAGAGAAAACATTTTAAATCAGGTTAAATCAGAATAAATTTGTGACTTTTTAAAAAAAAAAAAATACATTTGCGGCTGTTCAAACAGTCGCAACATTTTAAATTTGTGACTTTTTAAAAAAAAAAATTGTGACTTTTTCAAAAAAAAATAAATACATTTGCGGCTGTTCAAACAGTCGCAACATTTTAAATTAAAAATTTTAAAATATACAATTGCAGCTGTTGGCAACTGTCGCAAGCCCCCCGAAATCCATGTTAATCTCCACATTTGCGGCTGTTGGCAACTGTCGCAGTGCCTTTTGCGGCAGTTGGTGAGGCTGTTCTACGAAGGGTCGCAAATGACACTTGCGACCCCAACATCCGCGACCGTTGGGGAACAGTCGCAATTGTACATTTGCGACCCTTCTAACAGCCGCAATCAGCAATTTTAAAGGTCGCAAAATGCAGTTTTTCTTGTAGTGAAATTAATGTCTACCGGAGCATCAAATCAAGTTAATTATTTATAAAAAAAAATACTAAAATATGTTATACAATAAAATTATTATCTATCTTTCTAAAAAAAAAAAAAAGACATAATTTATTTATTTCTGAAGTAACTTAGTGGCTACAATTTCACCCTTAATATGAATAAGTGGGAAATCCATGATTTAAACTCTAACTCATGTATATATAATTCAATGTTCTTACCAATTGAGTTATGATCATAAAGACAACATTATTATATTCTCCTAAAAGGCAAACTTTTACAAATAGTGTATATCCATTTTCTTAATTTGTAATACAACAAATGTTATTATTATTTTATCAATAGTTTTATTTTATTTCTTAATTAACTTGATCCTCATTGAGCTATAGTCCTTAGAAAGATTTTCCATCAAAATCTTGTCAAATTAGATCCTTTTACAGTTACAAATATGATTTCTTGTTTATTCTTCATATGACTTATTAGACCTTCCAATGCCAGATAGTGTGAAAGAGGCAGTACTAACTCAAACAATAAAGTGATTAGCATAAATAAGTCTTATTTTACACATCAATCTAAAATGAATAAGTTTTCTTTTTACAAAGATGATTTCCTGGCAAGATTCCTCATTGAGCTATAGTCCTTAGCAAGATTCTCCATCAAAATCTTGTCAAATTAGATCCTTTTACAGTTACAAATATGATTTCTTGTTTATTCTTCATATGACTTGTTAGACCTTCCAATGTCAGATAAGGCAGTACTAACTCAAACAATGAAGTGATTAGAATAATTAAGTCTTATTTTACACATCAATCTAAAATGAATAAGTTTTCTTTTTTACAAAGAATAACATATTATAATTGTAAGCCATGCTAAGTTCCTAACAAGTACTCTAAAAATATTGTTTAAGAAATACATAAAAGAAAAGTTTGTCTTGGAAATACAACTTTGAATATTTGTCTTAATCATAAATGCACAAGTTTCTATGCAAAAGTTACCACTCATACTAATTATTTTAATTTCCTAAACTATACTTTAAGGACATTTGTTAGTATTCTCTATAATTATATAGAAAACTCTAATCTAATTCAATACATTGAAAATCCACTTAGGTTGATCTGGTGATGTTGGTTTGAGACTTTGGAGTGTGCTCCTCTCAAGATTTCAAGTTTGATTTTCCCTGATGCTAATTTCGATGCACTAATTTAGATTCTTAAAAATAATTAATATATTGAAAGATGCAACAATATTCATGATTGCTTGCCACACTATATGTGCTCTTTTGACACTATTTGTCCTATTTCTGCATCAAAGTCCAAACAAATTATCAATTTTTGTGTGTTTTTGTTGTTTTGTACCACTGTACCTCACATTCTTTTCGCTAAATATTAATTCTAGAGTATATACATGAGTTGGCAAACCCTTAGAAAGTGTGTCTTTAGTAGAAAAGTAACTGTAACTGATTTTGTTTGTTGCAATTGCAATGAGTACAATTGAAGTATTATAATTCATTTACTATAACCTACCCTCACAAAACACGTCTCTTAATGCATGAACATGAACAAGCTTTATTCATTACTATTTAAACATTACATAGTTTCCCAAATTGAACATATCATTGTTTCATATTTCCTGCCATGGATTCTCCACTTTCTTTCACCGTTCCTCAAGAGGATTTTCTCCTGATCCACCAAATGGACAGAGACCTCTACAAAATCCTTGTCACAGACCTTTCTCGTGATCCATCTGATTCCATGCGATTGCTTTCTATGTGGCTTTGGTTGGAAAAAGTTGGTTTTCACAATGTTGTGAAAAATATTATGTCTTTGCCTATTATTTTGATCAATGAAATTGCTGATGAATCAATGACATGTCTCACATGTCTTACCAACAACAATAACACTTCTGTAATTTCAATGTCATCTTCTGAAGCAAACGATATTCCACTTCTTCAAAGCCTAATAGGAAATGAAATCTCTCTGAAATTCTTTCTTCATAATCGTGTGGAAGCAATTCGAGGGGTGGAGAAAACAAGAAGAGAAGTATGTATGAGGGCATTTGGTGATATCATGCAACAAGCAATGATGAGAAACATAGCAGAGAGAATGGTGGAGAACAATAAGTTTTTGTTTGGTTCGGCTGGACCAATGAATCTGCAGTTTGGTTCGGTTGGGATTGCAGGCGAAATGGTGCAACAACAGAGCAACAACAATGGAGGAAGAGGAAGAATCATACCAGCGGATGAGAGGACATTGTTTGTGACATTTTCGAAAGGGTATCGTGTTGAAGAGTGGGAAATTAGAGAATTTTTTACTATGGTTTATGGAGATTGTATTGAGGCTTTGTTTATGCAAGAAACTCAACCAAATGAGCAACCACTTTTTGCCAGAATTGTTTTTCATATGGTGAGTACTATTGACATGATTCTGAGAGGGGCTTCTAAAGTCAAATTTTCAATCAATAAGAAACATGTTTGGGTCAGAAAATTTGTTCCGAAAAGAACAAATATGGACAAAGTTATACTTCCTGGAGAGACTTCTGGTTTTGGGTTTGGAGCTACTAGGTAACCAAAATTCTGTGATGTTTATGTGTCATGTTTTCATGTTTAAGGTGGTTTGAGAATATTAATGTTCACATAAATAAAATTATGTAGTTCAATGAACAAATTATGTATTATAATGTTTTGCATGAATAAAAAAAGGCAAATACAAACTACAATACAAATTAGTACGAAGGAATCAGGTTTGAAAACAATTTTGATTTCCAATGTCCTGTGACAAAGATATCACACTTGGATATCTCTAAGCATATGTAATCAATAGATTTTTTAGATTAAAAATTGTTACAAATGTTAAAAGTTTATTCATTACTTATTAAAAGTTGAACATGTTTGTTTACAATCTTAAACATATACTACTGTGTGGCATCATACTCTATGTTTCTGCAACTACAAGTCTTCAATGCATATTTGATTGTCTAACTAGGATGTGCATATCGAGTAAAAAAAAACAAAGATGTGGCATAACCAACATAATTTTTTTGTTTGGACATAAGCATAAGCATCATATTGAGGACCGGTTTATTATTGGAAAATTTACAAAAGAGGTGTGGATAATTTGCCCGACAATCAATGAAAATTAAGCACATTAGTAATTTTATAAATTGTACCCACAAACAAATAATGTTTACTCCACTTATAATTTACTTATGTGCTAATTAAATTTTTATTGATTGTTCGTAAATTAATTTATGCTCAATTCTTTGTAATCTAAAAAAAAACCTCGTTTGTATTCGTTTTCCAGGCATGCAAGTTAGTCCAAAATTATATTTGGGCAACATAGGAATGCTAAGGATAGTTACTCGCACACACTCTCTTAAACACTATCTCAATGTATGGTGCAAGCAGGCCTTCTTTTCTATTATTTACTTAGTAACTGGATGAACATGTTAATACTTAAGTGACTTGCAACATTTTCTTTTATTCTTGACATTTTTAAAAAAATTTCTTTTATTATTGCTACCATCATTATAATGAAAACAAATACAAACAACCCAGTCAACTCATACATTTTGAATTTATATTTGTCCTTGCTATCTTCCATCCGCCTTAACAATGGAAGCCAGAACAATAAAATCGATGCAGAATTTGAATGTTAGATGATATTTTCAAAAGAAAATTAATGGAAACCAGCCTGATTAATGTTTGTGGTAGTCTTTTTTGTTTACAAATAATCGAAGATGCAAAGTCCAATTTCATGTATATGTCTTCTATGGTGCGAGAATGTTTGTTTGAGAGTGTTCAAGTGAGTGATCATAGCATTGGTCTTGGGCAACAAATTTTGTTAAGATTAAATGAGGAGGTAATTGGACACCAAATATTTGAATGAAAAATCGAAATTATATTTGATCAAGTGAGTCACTGGTCAAGATATGCTTCATTTAAAACATGAAATGTATTCGTACCAAAAAAATCTTGAAATTGACTGGAAATCATTTTTTTTATATGATAGCCATGCATGTATGCAAGTAAAACCAAAACACAAACTTATTTTTTCTTTTAATGTCTTTTGAGGGTTAAAAATTTGGTTGACCAATTAGAGGCTCAGGAAAATCATATAGGTACTATGTCTATAACTCTCAAATAAACTCCATTCACTTAAATTTTACGTTAAATGGTCTTTTAAGTTTGTCAAAAATACTGAGTTAGTCATTTAAGATATTTAAGTTTTAGATAGGTCATTTAAGTTTATTAAAGTTTCAAATAGGATCTTTAAGTTGTTAATTTAATGCATCTATTTGAAGTTTTTTAATTTTTTAAATTTCAAATAGGTCCTTAAAAGGATAACATTGCATTAAATTAACAACTTAAATGACATATTTGAAACTTAAAATACTTAAAAGACTAATCTCGTATTTTTGTCAAACCTAAAAGGACCGAAAGATGTATCTAGCCTAAATTTTACTTACTGGTTTCCTATATCCTCTCCTGTACATACAATTGAGAATCAATAAAATACTCAAATACACATGATATGTCTTCTTACCATTCTCAATAAACTTTACATGTGGAATCTATTAACAATTGTTTAATTGTTTTAATCCCATGACAATTATTACATTAACTCATTAATTTATTTTAATTTTTTTTACTGAATCAAGAGTGGGGCCAAACCAAACCCTTGAAAGAAAGCGAAAATTACGGAAAACAAAAATTAGACAACCCTGACTGGTACCTAAAGAAATCCCCCCAAACAAACTCGGGCATAATCTCCCACCATATCGTGTCTGTAACCATGTGATCGTGACTAGCTAGCTTATAGATCAGTGGTTCAGCCATAAATATGAGTAATACGAGAATCCGAATTACCTATACCTCGAATATTCCAAAATAAAATCTTCATTGAGATGATTTTGGTAACGGACCATTAGAGCGAGTTTGATAACCTTTTTGTTTCTTCCGGATGCTCCTGGAAACAACATCAGTAAACCCTCCTTATCAACATCTTTATAAACTACTAGGGCCTGTTGAATGACCTCCAAGTCATTGGTAATGATAGGACATCGATGCGGAATGACAATAGCAAAAGGATGCGACTGAATAACATGAGAGTTACCTGCAGCCGCAACTACCAAGGCACCTGAATCCACTTGCGCACTCCCCTCCTTAAGTTGATGAACGTCGACCGTAAGGGGGACATGAACATGTTGGAGCTGCAGCACCGGCTCTAAAACTGTGGTACTCTCTACATCATTGGAACGAATAATATCATCAGTAACGTTCTCAAGAGCCAAATGATAGGTGAAGTCAGTCTTGTCACTATGCGCATGTCTGCTTGAATCAAGGGGCAGCACTTCTGGACAGGTTTCTGATTGTGCAACATATGTGTCAACAAGGGCAACAACTGTGGGGGAGACTTGTTGTTCAGGTGGTTGATCAGTCGCCACAACCGGTGCCGTAATTTCAGAAGTCGGTTTTGCAAAAGCTAAAGAAGACCCAACATGATGTTCATGTGACTGTTTTAATGATACAGCTAGTGCCGTAACTTTAGAATTAATGACCAATTTCTCAAAAGCCACAAATGACCCAATACCAAGTGGATTTTCATGTGCCTGCCACTTCTTTGTTTGAGCTTTCTGTTGTGTTATAGCCTTCTTCCCCTTGTCGTGCACCTTCTTAGTGTTATCTCTGTGCAGGTTCAAATCTTTTTCCGAAAGCAACCAACGACAGTTCGTGACTGAGTGTCCAAGAATATGACAATGTGAGCAAAGTTCGGGGAGCCACTCGTACTCCACCTCCATAGGGAAAGCAAACCCTTCCCTCTCCACCATGATCTAATAAAAAAGCCGACAAGAGAAGTCTATGTCCACCAGCACCCACGCATAATGGCGAAAGGTGCTTTTCTGAGTTGCGGCATCAATGATTAGAGGAGTGCCAATTGCGCCTGTAATTTCCAATAATGTTATTTCTAACCAGTACTCCCGTGGCAAGTCCAGTAGTCTTATCCATACCTGCGCATGTGTCAGACGCTGAGAATATTTATTAAAATCTTTGGACCATTGGGATAGACGCAATAGTCCCGACTTTAAGTTAATCGTCCCCATTGTCACCCTTGTTCAAGAACAATCGGCCGTGCATATGATGCTTGCATTTATCTAAGCCCATGACATAGACATTCTCTGTTATTTTTATTTATAAATTATCCCCTCGAATTGTCGATTGACGAAGAGGTGCACTCTTAACTGCGGGCGCAGTCGAAAGCACCTGAGCTCCTTTGACAGCTTGTGTAAAAGAAAACGGTTTTGGGAGGAACATCCATGGCAGAGGGGGAAAGAGAAGCATGCACGGCACTGGAACCGCAAGTTCCGTTTGCCAATCAAAAGCCATGGCAAAGCTTTGTGATGTGGGAAGCGCAAACAAGTCAGGTTACCAAATGAAGAATGCTTGTTCAACAATCCAAAATCTAGCAACCAACAAAAGCTAGTGGAGCTAATTGGATAATATTAATTCTATCAATGAGCAAAATCAATGAATTGAATAATATTAATCCTAGCCACCGTGAACAATGGAATAAATGAATGAATGGAAGCAATTAATTAATCCCACCAACCAAGTTGCTGATCGGAGGAAACCAAAGATCAACGTGAAAATAATAGCGTTAATTGGAAAATCAGCCAATTGGAGTTGACCGCAACCAATCTGCTCATGCTGGGAAACCCTAGCAGAGAGCGTTCAAAAGCGTATCTTTTTCCAAAATTAATTGATAAATTAATTTATTTTAATTTATTCCATTAAAATATTCATTAAATAATAACTATTTGAAAGATATATCCCTTAAATAATTCATTCCCGTTTCATCTTGTTTAATTTCTGAATGTTTTTTAATAATAGAATTTATTAAAACAACCACACAATCACATTAAGTGGAGTGTTGGTTACTGAATTGTAACCATCATTGCTTGCACAACTTTCAAATCTTTGGCTTGTTGAAACTAGTTTTCGACAATGAGTTTTACAATGTCAACAAGTTGTTTTAATACTTGATACATGATGTCATGCGTTTTCATGCCACTATGTTGTCTAATGAAAGTCGTTGTCAATACTACTGGAGTCTCAAGTGTTTCAACCGGTTGTACTTCATAAACACTTGAAGGAGCCATGGAAGTTGTCATTCCCAATGATTCCTGAAGGCGATAGTTGCTCCATACACCTGAGACTCTTTCCTATCCTCAAGTGCATATGCTAAACATAATCCTTACTTTGGGGAACTGAGGTTTTAGTGCTAGCAGAGTTGGTACAACAACAGTTGCAGGCAGCAGCACTCGTACGATAGCAACCAGAAAGGGAATTGTGATGTCAGTTGATGTATCTTGGAGAAAACCGACAACGGGGTGCTTTAAATGTAATTTTGATGCCTCTTTTTCCACATCCATGAACTGTGTAGGATTTAGAATGTGTATACGAGATGATAAAGGGTGGTATGTCCTAGCACAAACTTTATGGACTAATCCAATTCGCTCAACAAATGTTGATTTTGAGTCTGTTATACGCTATTCAGTTGGTGTACATGAACTACAACTATCAAATGTTGATTTTGAGCTCGATGTCAAGAGAGTGGTAGACTGTTTTAATAAAGGAAAGAATGTTGTTATGGTTTTTGGCACAATTGTTGATGAATGTAAACGTTGTTGTCAAGTTAATTTTGAAAACTCTCAGGTAGAGTTTAGTCGAAGACAATCGAATGTGGTAGCTCATACTCTTGCACGAGAGACCCGATTCTCATCTAGTCCCCATATATTTATTGAAGTAGCATCATGTATTATATATTTAATATCTAATGAAATGCAATGAGTTTATTTTCCTAAAAAAAATAAAAAATTACCCGCAATTGTACTATTATTGTGATGAAATTAATCAATAGTATAATATAAAAGAATAAAGAGAAAGAGATAAAGAGAGAACAAGAGAGTATATTGTGTTACTTCACTAGTGTGTTCTTTACATGACAATGTATATCCTATTTATAGGATACACAAGTTTTAACTTACAAGTACATGAAGAGTCATGAGACTAAATATCAGTGAAGCCCGGATACCTGATACGATACGACACTAATACGTCGATACGGGAAAATCTTAAAATTCAAGATACGATACGGCCGGGATACTTGAATAAAAAATTAAATTTAACTACATATTAAAACTCAAAATACAAACTATGGACTAAAACTCTAAAGCAAAAAAATATGCGCAAAACCTAGATCAAACAGACATAGAACAATGATAAGGCACATCAATGAAATTGTTTTCACGTGACAATCAACAATAGGAACGTCTCAGACAAACAAAAGACCACAAAATAGACGGTGGACAACAACAAAAATATAATTATAAACAATATTGATAGTAAAGAAAATGACATTTAGTCAATTACATATATGATATATCCAAAACAGGAACACTATTACCTAGTCAATTACATATATCCCAACAATAATAGAAACATCATGTATAATGAGTGTATCGATTTTTTACTGTCTATCCTCGCGTATCCCCGATGTATCTGAAAAGTATCGGACAATTATTTTTTAATTTTCAGATACTCTCCCAATATGCATCGAGGAGTATCAGGCAAGTATCAGTACATGATACGATAGGATACCGGTACTTCATCCATTTTGAAGTATCTAGGCTTCAGAGCTAAATATCAATGAGAATGAATAAAGTCATTTACTCATAGGATTTAAGGGATACAGAAAATCTAGGGAAAATGGACATCCAAATCATATTAATATTTTGGCTTATTTGATTTATTGGTCCCCTAATTAATTTTCAGTTTTCATTTTGCTCTCATAACTAATAAAACCCACATTTTGGTCCCTCAAGTTCATCTCCATTTGTCAAAAAATTCCCTGACCGTTAACTTTAACCCTAAATGTCTATGGTGGATCAACCTTAAGAGTAGTCCACCATAGATTCTATTAATTTTTTTTAATTTGAACCGTTAGATTTTTTAAAGGAGGATCATTGGTTTTGCAGGTCTATTTTATTTTACGGTGAGTCAACAACATCTAACTAATTTTTCCTTTCTTTATCTTCTTCCCTCAACTTCTTCATCATCTTTATCATCACATTCATCAACACGATTATCATCTTCTTCTTCCCCTCATTCTTCTATCAACAACTCTCTTTTTTTTCTTTCCAGAAGTGTTGTTTATAAAACGGAATAATAACAATCAAATTAAAAACAAGTTAATTTTTGTTCCATTAACCTATCATTTCTCCTCCTTTTATTTATTCCCAATAAATCTCGTTCTCTTTCCCTCTCATGATCTCATTGCATCTTCCCTCTCCCTCGATCTCTTAGCCTCATTGGCTCTTGCTCTTCATACCTCCATCATCATCTGCACAAAAAAGGAAATGAAAAAAACGTTAGAATCAGAGTTTGTTAAAGATGGTAGCAGAGCAGGAATTTTTTAGAGTTTGGGCAAAATTTTAACCGCAAATTCACATGTGCATAGTATATAAATAGTCATAAATCTAAATAATAGAGGCTCATCATTTTTTAAACAAAAGTACAATTTAAAATAAGAAAGATGAAACATAATCTGCCAATAATGTGCTAAATAAAATTATGAGGTAAACGCCATTTTCGAGACCTCTTTGTAGTGAATGTTCGAATAATATCAATATCATCAAGTGACTTGAATATCTCTTACTCGGTATAACATATCATCAAGTCATTGAACCACACATCGTTGATCTTGTTGCGCAACTTTGACTTGATAATCTTCATTGTTGAAAAAGCTCTTTCAACGGATGTTGTCGACACCGGAAATATCAAAGTCAACTCAATGACTTTGTAGACAAATTAAAATACCAAATGTTTCTCAGTTTGAATTTAAAAACCTCGTCATCTCTGAAATTTAATGATCCAAAGTTAATATTCAATTCACATAACTAGTTTAAAAAATAACAATTGACAATTAACAAAGTTAATTCCAAATTAACAAAAAAGATAACAATTACAATAACAATAACAATCAGCAATAACAAATTTAATCATTGCTTGCTAACAACAACGATAACAAGTTTGTAATTCCTAATGGCTAATCCCTGATTCCAAGAAAAGAAAAGAAAGAAGAAAGAAAAACAAAAAGAAAAAAGAACATGACATAAATGACAGAAGAAAGAAAAGAGGCGTGAGTGGAGAGGAAGAAAAATTGCACCAGAGAAAGAGATAACAAGACAAAGGGAACATCACAAATTGAAAGAGATAACGAGCATAACCCACATATGTAAGCAATCTCTCTTCATTGAATATTTTGGAAAATTTGGGATTCGGGTAATAAAAAGGAGAAGAATTTTTTTTCACCTGACTGTGTTGAGCAGTAAAATTAAGAACAAAAGGAAAAAGTGTTATGAGGTGATGTTGAGGATGAGATCTCCGGATTCAGGAGAGGTGAGGTGAGGAGGAGATCGCCAGATTGAGAACAAAGGGTAGTGCATAGTTTTTTTTCTCTGTTCTGTCTATTTTTAGCAGCGCGACCATATCTTTTTCTGTTCTGTCTATTTTTTTAAGTGGGTTAGTGGGCTATTGGGCTGGGCCATATACAAAGAAGGTATGGGTTGAGTCCGGACATGTGCCCAGACTTGTTAAGGGGTAAAAGCGCCCCTGGTGAAAGAATGATAGTAGTTTACAATATCTGAATGAGGAAGAAACATGGTGAGTATCTGAGACTGTTAGTTCTATGTCTTCTTTGTCAGGGAAATCTATTCCTAAATTAAATTAAAAAAAGGAACTTTTCAAAGGAAGTAATTTGGGGATTCTTAGTTTGTTCGGTACCTTTGGTGGAGTTTTGCTCGGATCCTTCTTAACCATGACGTTGTTGAAAAACATGATATCGATGAAGAAGATATGTAAAAGCTCAGAAAAAAAAAATGAAGTTGACGGTGGTAGTTGATGTTTTTTAATTTTTCTGAGTAAATGATGAAGATGATGATGGTGTTGATGAATGTGATGATGAAGATGGTGAAGAAGTTTAGAGTCCGTTTGATGTGTAGGATAGAGAGACAGGATATGATTAGTATATCCTATTCTATCTCAATCTTCTTTTTGATGCAACAATGGGATATGATAAAAAATTTCTTTTACTTATCCTATCATATCACTCATTCGAATTTTCTATCTTGAGTTTAGGTCGGTTAAAATTAACCTATCCGATTTGACAAAACAAATCCTTATTTTACCCTCAGCCTTCTTGCTTCTCTCGTATCCTCTCCATCCCAATCATTCATCCATTCCTATCATCTTCTTCCTCTTTTTTTTTTTCTTCCCTAAATTCTCCATTTTTATTATCAATCTCAACTTTTATTTTTTTATAGATCCCGTTTTTTTCCTTCTTCTTCTTTTTATGGACTTCTATTTCTTTTCTTTTGTTATCAATGTTTATTCCTTCTCGTTTCTTGTCTCGATTTCAAAACGTTCCAATTTTTTTTTCTGGATTTCTTTTCTTTTTTTTTCTCCTTAAACTCATCTTCTTTTTTAATCAATTTATCTTCCTATTTATTTCTTTTAAACTCATCTTCTTTTTTTTTTATCGATTTAAACTTTCCTCTTTTTTTTTTTAGATTTCAATTTAATTTCTTTTCTTTTCAGATTTCTTTTTATTTTGTTTTTTTTATGGTCATCCATGGATTTCAATATTTTCCTCTACTCTTGGGATGTTGTTGTAATATGTATAAATATGAAAATCTAATAAAATATGTTAAAAAATGTTATTGAGTATAAGGATGATTCTGTAATTTAAAATGATCAATTATTGTTATTATGATGTTTATCATGTGAACATCAAACACATGATATGATAAATGTTATCATGTTCATATCATATTCTATCTTTATCCAGGTTTATATCATATATTGTCTCTATCATATCATATGCGTTAAACGGACCCTTAGGGAAGAAGATGAAGAAAGGAAAAATTAATTAAATGTTGTTGACAAACCGTAAGATAAAATAGACATGCGTAATCAAATGGTCCTCCTTTACAAAAATCTAACAGTTTATATTAAAAAAATAATAGGATCTATGGTGGGTCACTCTTAAGGTTGATCCATCGTAGACATTTAGAGAGTCATGAATTTTTTGACAAACAGAGATGCACTTGAGAGACCAAAACATGAGTTTTATAAATTATGAAACCAAAAGAAAACTAAAAATTAATTAGGAGACCAATAGACCAAATAAACCTGATATTATTAATAAAATTTATAATTTTGTTGAGTTCGTACTCATCATTCAACCATTTAATGTCATGTCATATGTTCAAATGTTAAATAAAATTTAACCTACGACGTATATCAATATTAAACAAATTCTAAGGCACCTAAAAATTTACATTTATTTATTATCAAATGCCATTAATCCAACTTGTTGTGACACAGTGATCTTAAATATTGGCCAACGAAACAAAGTTACAGGGACGTACATTTGGCGCACGTTAGAGCATCCATAATGGTAGGTGTTTCACCTCTTTAGCACCAGAATTAATAAGCACCATTATTATGGAGAGAAAATGTTTGGTGCTTATTGAGAAGGGTGGCTATATAAGCGCACTCTCTCTTTAATTTTCGTGGGCCATATGTAATAAATTGTACACAAATCAATAAACTTTGTTGAAATACAATAACATTGAGTTATTAATATGATCTATTTATTAAACTTTTTTGTGAGGTGTTGAGTTGGAGAAATTTGGTACTTATTAAGTAATATCATTGAAAAATAAAAAAATAGATGATATGTACATGCATGTCCCACTTAATCACCCAAAATGGAGTGCTCTGTTGTAGATCGTCTTAGTTTTCAATTTTAATGCAATTGAAAGCAACTAAAATTTGAGGGTTTTGTTTTTAGTAAATGAGCAAACTTTTTTTATTATAAAGCGGCATCTATATTAAAATTGAATTAAAATTTCTCAAATTTTAATTAAGATGCCATTTTATGATAAAAAAATTGGCTCAAAAGTTTAGCTGCTTTTAATTCCATTAATCAACTTCTTTCATCATTTTTTGATATTAAAAGAAAATAAAAGGTTACCGTCGGTCCTTTAAAATTGAATCTTTTTCTCTTATCTCCTTTTCAAATCCTAGCCGTCACGTCACCTCTTTCTTCTTCTTCTTGTCAGAGGGGTGGTCTAGGGTCAATTTTGACCCAAAAATCACCTCTCCGAATTGTTTTTCCTTATATCCTAATTAAATAAGTGATTTCACATCTTTTCTGTTTTCTTTTGTTTGTTTTTGTGATTTCGTCGTCTCTGAACGACTCTGTTTGTTTTGATTTCCCGTCTTTGTGTGGTGTGTTTTTAATTTTCCATCTTAGTGCGGTGTTTATTTGATTCAGGTTAAAAAATTAGCTTCGAGCAAGTGCAGATCTGATCAATGACAATGACTTTGGCGTCGTTAACGTTGCAGATCCGGAGACATGAATATTCTGGAGACTTTAATATAGTCATATTAGTCATATTTGTAGGCATAGATACTTTGCCGTTTTATGCTATTAACATGGATGTTGTGAGTTTGTTCACAGATTCATCCTTTTTGTGTTTAGCGAATTTGGATTTGTATTGTATTGATGTACTCTATTAATTTGAATGAATGAATATCGTTTATTTTTGTAAAAAAAATTAAAATTGAATTAAAATTTCTCAAATCCTAATCAAGATGCCTCTTTATGATAAAAATTTGGCACAAAGTTTAGCTGCTTTTTTATCCAAAAAAAAAAAAAAAAAGTTTAGCTGCTTTTAATTGCATTAATCAATTTCTGATATTAAAAGAAAATAAAAGGTTACCGTCGGTTGTATTTATGTCTATACTATTACCTTTTACAACCCTATTTATCACTTTTTTGTGACATAATGATCTTAAATATTGGCCAACAAAACAAAGTTACATGGACGTACGTTTGGCATATGTTAGTTTTCAATTTTATTGCAATTAAAAGCGACTTAAATTTAGACCAACTTTTTTACTACAACAGAAAGAAAAAAAAAATCTATCTCTCTAGTGAGGATGGATGAGTGGCAACGGTGGCAGAAAATGATTTGGTCTGACAATGATGGTTTCTGGTACGATGGTGATGAATCCTTGCGGTGTGGCGAAAGGTGTCTGCTGGCACGTTAGCACTCGAACGCCCTAGTGAGTAATGGAACCGAGAAAGAGCGTGTAGAAAGTGTTATGAAAAATGAATTATACTTTGAGGGTGAAGCCAGGTCACCCATATATAGGCGCGCATCGAGCATAACCGTCTTCGAATTTCGCGGCGTATGATTAGGAACGGTTAAAGGACACATATAGGTTGATCCTCGCGCAAGGGCATGCTCATGTGTGGCGTGGTGCATTTGAGATGGCGTGTTCTCTTAGGCGTGGAGTCTTAAGGCAGTGTAAGTCAGACCATGTGTCAGCGTGCGATTGTTCTTTTGACCGGTGCATAACAACATCCATCGTTGATTCCTTTCTATCTCAATCTTATATTTTAGGCATTTATTGGGAGACTCTAATATGTTGTGACCTAAAGTGCATGAGTAGACACGATATAAATTTTAAAGAGTAAATCGGATATTGAGTTGAACTTAGGGATGACAAAAATTTTGACAGACACGTGGCGAATACCTAAATGGATATTTATAGATAAAATAAACGAATATTTCAACTAACCGTGATTTAATAAATATAATATATATATATATATATATATATATAATGGTATTTACATCCGCGAATATCCGTACACGTTATAAAATTAAGTAAGTTACATAAATAAACTTACTACCCTTTCAGGTTCAATAAAAGTTGTTTAGGGGAGGATGCGCTTATGATGGAGGAGGTGACTGATTCTAGACCGGAAACTTTATCTCAACAACATGATGTTGACGGTTTAGATAAGGTGCAAGGCGAATGGGAATTGGATGAACTTGTGAATGACTTACAAAAAGAATGGTGTGAACATGACGGGAAGAAGGTAACGTTAACCATACAAGCTGATTCTCCATCGAAGCATATCATTATTACGGAAGAAAAGAGGGATGTTTTGAAGCAGCAACAACAACCAATTTTAGAACTAGTAGCGCAACTTCTTGGTCATAAGGCTATTGCTCCAGCTCGGCAAAAACACAAAAGTCAGGTTGTTGTCCCGTGCAACACTTAAGAAACAGTACCTTGGAGCTTAGATTGGCTATCTCAGTTGCCGGTAAAAGATGTTGGTAACATTTCTACCCTTCATCTTGGTGTTAATGACGCTGCTGTTCACAAATTGGCTAAAGAGCATGCTGAAAATGTTTTACCAAAAGTTGTATCAAAGAAGAGAAAAGGTGCTACTGTCAAGCGGTATGTTGGTTTTATGAAAAAGGTAGCTCGAATGTCGGAAGTTGATCGTAAACAAATTTTACATATTTTAAAAAAGCAGGAAAGGTATAAAAAGGCACGTAAGGGTAAACATTGCTCTAAAGAAGCAGGTACGTCAACTTCTGAGTCTTCAAAAAACTCAAATTCGTCAGTCAATAATGACTGGGAAAATTGGGTTATACTTAATGGAAAGCCTCAGGTGGTGATCGATGATGTTAAGGCTATGGGCAAGGCAGTAAGGTTGAAGTTTAATTGTGACACTGCTAATAGTTTTAATATGTTAACAAAGGAGGGGAGAAAGGAATGGCGGGCAGCCGGTGGGAGTGAAGAGGTAAATGGTTGTATGGGGGACGGTGGGGGAGATG
>Ga0315914_1006493_pt1 | contig 16559 bp, 6 predicted proteins | sample MpolenodulesMG_FD_203920 | JGI IMG/M metagenome (GOLD analysis project Ga0315914, IMG submission 203920) | Medicago polymorpha root nodule microbial communities from Los Angeles, California, United States - elongated nodules | ecosystem: Host-associated > Plants > Roots > Nodule | place: USA...
CCCCAACTAACATTTGTTCATATTACAACATTTCCCTCACCCCCATCAGCGGCTAATGGTGTAGTTACACAATTTTGAAGGGGCAGCACCCTCTCTTTTTTTTCCAGCTCCGAGCCTATCTGCTCTTGAGAGTCTGCAATGTTATCATGTCGAAAAGGAGCAGCAGACAAGCCCAGCACCAGAGGGTGGCTAGGCAGCAAATTTGAGGTTGAATTACCTGTTGAGGACGACGACAGCAAGTGTACTTGACAAGGAGAGTTTACACCTGCGCCATGTTTTTCCTTAGCTGCAATTTGAGCCGCGAGAACATCATGCTTTATAGCGGTAATCTGACTCTGCATAGCGAGCATGCAATCATTAAAACTAGGAACAATAACATTGTCTCCATTTGAGGTATTACGGTCAGCAGCAGTGCCACCAGCAGCGTTGGTTTGGCGTGGCACGGTTGCGGGAATGGGATCCTGCAGCTAGCGGTTTGTTGCACCAGTACCGATCCTGTTTGTAACCGGCTTGAGGTCAGCTCCCCAGTTACGAACATTATCATCAGCTTCTAATTCAAACAGCTCTGGGCAAACTTTGTCAGTATGTCCGAGCAGACCACACCTGTGACAAAAAAACACCCAATTTCTCATATTTAAAGTTAACAGTAACGAAAACACCATTGCTTGCACGGACACGCCATTCTTTTTTCAAAGGTACAGTAACATCAATAGCAACTTTGATCCGCATATAAGCACTATGGATTGAGTTGCGGCCATCATAAGCTTTTATGGTACCTAAGAAACTTCCTAAGCCTTGACCTACTTTTGGCTGGATAAATCCAAATGGCAGACCGTGTACTTGAACCCAGAAATCAATATGGTTTAGTGGAACAAAGTTTGGGACGACACCAGGTGAGATTCGATCCATGACAATATGAAAATTGTCATACAACCATAGACCTTCATCTAGAATACGGTTTGCATCGGCCTTGTGATAGAATTCGAACAGATAACGATCAGCCACTGACTTAGTAATCGTAACCTGTTTGCCTGGCTTCCAAGCACGAGACATACGCTTGCTGAAATAGGCAAACTGAATTTCACGATCAGCAAGCACGCGACCTATCATACAGTGTTCGAGAACGGCAGCGGTTTCAGGTCCAGACTCTAGGTTTAGGGTTAAACCCTCCTCACACAAAGTCAGGCCATTGAGATTAAGGGGAGTGGGATCCATGGAATCAGTGAAACAACAGGAAAACAAAGGGAAACGATTGTGACAACAAGAGGACGGGGGAAGACACAATTCTGGTCGCAAAAGCAGTTTACAGGAGACTAGGGTTTGGTGAAACAAAAGTTTGTGATTACGAATGAATATATAGTCAGAAATAGAAACATCTATATCATGGATCATATGAGATGCAACTTCTCACAAGGAAGATTCGGACCAAGGTGCGGCGGCAGCGCAAAGGAGGTTGGCGCTAGAAACCCTAGGAGGTGGAAACCCTAATATGTAAAGATAAATAATATCGTATAAGATATTGTTAGATTCGTCTCGATGAATATTTTCGAAATATTAAATTTTTATGATTTTTTCTAATAGATTAGTAAAGTTATTTAAGATCAAAATTGTGCATAGGTATGTGTGACAATGTCAATTGTGTCACTTAATATGAGATGGAGGGAGTATATACTACATCCGTCCCTAATTATAGGGCCCTTTTGAGAAAAATACGGGAATTAAGAAAGTAAATTGTTGAATTAATTTTGTTGATAATTGTTATTGTTTTACATGTTTACTCTTTATGAAAGAGAATTAGTGGATGTTTTCAGAGTATTTATTACTATATATTGCAGAAAATATGCAACATAAATAGGGATATAGTGGTAAAGAAATAATTAATGTACATTGAAATTTGAAATGAGTCTTATAAAAAGAGACAAAGAGAAAACACAAAAGGGTCTTATAATTAAGGAGAGAGGTAGTAGTTATAACTTTTACAAATGTTTAACTTGTATTTAAGACAAACGTTCTTTTCATAGATTCTTTAAACAATGCTCTTAAGAAACAGACAAAATTTCTTTTTGTAAATTTTTTAAACAATGTTCTTATGACGTTTATTATTGGGACCCATAAAAAATAAAGATTTAATGTGAATAATAATTTATCAAAATTGTATAATGTACATGAATTATATCATCTTTATTATCTATTGACTTTATTTAAAATATACAAAGAAAACCAAACCCCATGTGAAATGAAATTAAACTATGATAGCAATGCATTCAATTACTGTGTTTGTACCTAGAGATTGTACATAAGACGGCGTGATTTGTTAATTAAAAAGGTTTGCGAATCCGCGTGTGCGACTTTTTTGCTACTAAAGTCTGCTGTTACTTACTGTGCCAGAGATTTTGTGGTCGGGATTTCTAAGATTTTCTTCTTATTTTTTAATTGTATTTTGATAACAGAACCATAGTATTTTTCTGGTGAGTTGAAAATGATATTTTTTCAGACTTTGAGTATTTGACTCCACAACTTTAAATGCAATAATACTATACTTATTTCTTTAACCGTATCCTAAAGAATGATGATTGTTGTCAGGGGTGGATCTAGACTCACAATATCGGCGAGGCATAATTTTTTGTCAAATAATTAAATAAAATGTACACATAGGTTCTAAGTACATGAAGCAATCTTATATATAGAATAATTTGTTATGAGATGAGACTAGCAAACCTGATTGGTTGTTCTGAGCATGAACAATGCAAGGAGGAGTCAAAGTAAAAACACTATTAGCAGAAAGTGTCTTTCCATACGAGAACTTGAAAACTTGTTTCACACTCAATCTGATATCGGATATTTAAGTTTTAATGAAATAGTTTTTCAAATTGAAAACTTGTTCGTCCATGAGATAGATGATTACACATGTCAAGCCATTCACAAAATATGACTTAGCCTAAATTTAATAAGAATGAAAAGTGCTTACTTCTGTTTGTGTTGTATTGTGCGCTTGCTGAGAGAAAGAAGAATGAAAAGTACTTGCTGAAGTGAGAAGTGAGGATAAAGTGTTTACAATGCGCTTGTGTTCTAGAATGAGTTTGTGGACAAAAAAAATTCAATGGGGCTGGTGTGGCACTTGCCACACCAGAACCTGTTCAGGTCCGCCCATAGCTGTCGTGAAACAATGATCCATTAAGATTGAAGTTGAAGGTATCTACGAGACTCTAACGATTAAGTCAAAAAAATAATTAAGGGTCAACATTCATTATCAGATAGTGAACATTTGAGCTGTAAACCCATTAATACACCTTTTGATCTTTCATCAAACTTCATCGGGACAATGGGCTAGCTTTTACTTATGTTTCATCACATAGAAGACTTATTATACGCTTGTTATACCTCACTACAACACGTACAAATATCACTTTCATTGTTCAATAACTTAGCCAATTCCTCGCTTCTCCCACACATGTTTATTTCAAGGCTGCTTGTAAAGTCCTCATGTATCTCAAACAAGCTCCTGCACGTGGCACTTCTCTATATCTTCAAGGCTTTTCAGATGTTGATTGGGCAGGTTGCCCTAACATCAGGCACTTAATTAATAGCATCAAGTGAGTGTCATGTTCTTGGTGCCGCAACTTGTGAACTTCAATGACTACTTTATTCGTTGAAGGACTTTTGTATCACTTCTTCTATAACTCTTGTGTTATATTGTGATAGTCAGAGCGCCTTGCATATTGTTGCTAACCCTTTTTCCCATGAACGTACAAACCATTTGGAAATTGATTTCCACCTATGCATGACAAGGTCCAAGCAGACATCTTAAGACTTATTCATGTTACTTCTCAAGAACAACTAGCTGATTTCTTCACTAAGTTTTTACTTCACAACCTTCAGCTTGCGAGGGTATGTCGTTATACTATTCAACCAATTATAGCAAGTCATATGGACAACTCATCACCATCTCAAGATCACAAACACACTACATTAATATAGTTAGTTTTAGTTAGTTGCAACCGGACGGTAACTTGCTAGACAAGTTTACCAGTTAGCTTTCCATTTCTATATATATGATTCATGTAAGTAACTTGAACTCAAATCAATTCATTCAATAGATTCAATTACATTCATTTTTCTCTTTGTTCTTGATCTCATAACAAGAAGTATTTTAAATAGAGATTGTGTACCTTGAATTATGGTGAAAGAACACATTTATAAAACTATGGAGGTAGTCGTTGGTGGGTCTTAGTAAGATCGTTACAAACGACATATATCAATGTTTGAAATGAGTGACCGTTTGGGGAGGTTTACATTAGGGGATGTGTTCCCATTTTCATTGATTTCTGGATATGTTTCAACTAAGGTTTGAAGAAAAGGAATGAAACCCAGGCACAATTGATAGCGCCTTATTGATAGTGTGACTCACGTGTATATTTATCCTTGTTGAAAATCATTTTATTTTTGGTTAACCATCAGCCATAAATAATCAAACTTACCAATATATTTTTGGTCCAATGTTGTATCCCAATTTACTTATATCATAAAAATGGAGTACCAAGCTCTCTCCACAGTAATAAATCTCCATCTTTTTATATCGTATAGCAAATTATCGCATTTACATGCTTTAAACGATTTTAGTTCTTTGATTTATGCATCCACACTTCAATCTTATAGGACTAACGCTAACTCATAGAGTAATAAAAATGTTTCCTTATAGGTATAAACATAAAAATAATTGTGTGTAGAAAACTCACTCATCTCGAAAATATATTTTCCTATGATCTTGCATGCTGATGGAACTTTGAGAAAGTGCATCACATATGTCGTCAAGTAATAATATTTATAAAATTAGGGGGTTTGCATTTGAGTTGGTTTGTAGGAGAAAATTAAATGAATTTTAAACCCTAACGATGAAACTACCAAAGGTAGAATTTAAGCATTTTCTTTTTGAATAATCCTAAATCTTTCGAAGGTTGCTCCAAACGAAATGCAAGAACGACGTGGCAAACAATTTTAGTGGATCCTTGCTTTGTATCTTTCATTTTCCTTCGTTTGATTGTATTTTTCTTTAAACTTGATATTCAGTCTAAGAATCGATTAATTCTGATGACCAATTTCACAATCCATTATCGAAGACCTCAGTTAAAGCCAGACTAATGTTTTCCATCAACTAACCCAAAAAACTGACACCGAGATGATTTAAACCAAGTCTTTAAAAGGAGCACGTTCTAAATTCTCAAATATGCATCACAAAACAAAATGTTTAGTTACTTAAGTAGAAGAAAAGGATAAACACATGTCTCGACAATATTATTTTTCGATTGAAGTGTTTAGAATTGAACATGAACACGTACGTATATTAGCACAAAACACTTATGAAAAATAACCTCAAGCGGAAATCTCTCTGGCAGTATTAGGGCTACCTTTGCTTAGGTAAGTCAATGTATTTTCATGTGCAGCTCTTGAAGACCGATCCTGTGAAATAAATAAAATCCGATAAGAAATTTACATCTTCAACAAAACGAAAAATTTCAGTACACACATGACCTCTTATCTAATATATATATACTATTGTAGTAGTAATACTTTAGAGACCAAGATCATTTATCCCTATGCCACACTTTATTGATATTAGGAATTACTCCTTGATTGTAACTTTTGTGTGCTAATACTATAATCACAATTCACAACACTATATCAGGTGGATAATTTTGACTTTTTTGTATAAGTGAAAGTAATTAAAAAAGTTAACCCAACTTTAAGCGTGTAATGGGGAACTAAACTATCGCTTTTGTAGAAATAGACGGTAAGGTTAATGATGCCGTTCATGTTTAAGCTTTGAAAAACCCTAAGAAAAAGGGAAGGTAGAGTAGTGTAGAAGCAGGTTTCGTAGGAAATTATTAATGGAACCAAGTCAATTCACAATGCATGCTCATATTATTGCAAAGAAATGGGCACACGGTGAAGTCTTTGGTCATTAATACATGAGACATAATGTGTTCTCCACTACTTATTCAAACACATTGCTATAATTAATAACAACCTTATTATATGAGTTCCACCGCATTGCATAAAGTAGTTTATCGCACGTGTAATAAAAAATGATAATTTTCTTTTTTGAAATTTATTATAAAATGAACAAACTTTTCGAATATTAGCTAATTCATCTTAGTTTAAGAAAAATGCTAACAAGTGTCATTAAAATATTGGTTGGGGAGTAAAAATGATGTTTGCTACAATTCTTTTTTGTTGCGAAAAATCACATTTTTAAATAAAATAATTACTTTTAGAAGATTTCATCCACTTGTTACATATTTTTATCTCAGTTGGTTGGGACAATGCATAAAATATGCAAGGTTCAGGGTTCAAACCTCGGCCACTACCAAAAAAAGAAAGATAATCTAAAAAACCCTACAAGTGAGAAACTATTTTGATTAGCTCCTCTAGAAAATTATTTTTTATAATTGATTTATTTTTTTTAAAATGATTTCATTAGGGTAAACAAACACAAAAGTTCTCTAAAATTTAATTCTAAACTAGACTCTAACCCGTGCATCGCACGGGTTTTGTAGAGTTTCATATATAAAATATCAAATTGGCTATATTATTACTTGTAGAGTTGCATATAAACTCAAAAAGAATCAAACTAAGTGACAATTGAGAGTGATCGACATGCACAATCTTAAAGAAGCAAATTAACAATATTTAGTTTGCATCAATAAAAATGAATATGGAAATCAACAAAAATGAATATGGAATCAAAGTCATTACTTTGCCAAAACAAAGTAATGTTATAGTCTACTGTAGTGATTTTTGCAAATAAAAAGTCAGAATAAACAACTTCAAGTAATATAATATAGGAGAAACAAAGAGGCCGACAAAATTACAGGAAAAAGTGAATTTCTAATGATAAAATTATCATCTGGATCAGTCAAATTATCTACAATTTTAAAGATACAACTTTAATATCGTAAAACGTAGTAAGCGTATACCAAAAAAATGAAAAAACAACTACTATCAATATAGGTACCGCTAATAATAAAAAATAATTGCTATAAGAGAGGAAACCGCTAGGCCGGTTGGGAATTTAAAAAAAATGTTATAGATGTATTTCATTTTTGGAAGCAACAATACTTCAACAAAAGTAGAAGTGGCATAGCGGTTGTAGTTGTAAAGTGAAAGCATATGGTACTTAGTTCAAAACTGTTTAACATTTATATATATATATATATTAAGATTATTGAAGTAAAAATCATTTTTCTTATAATCCGTAAAAAATGCACCCAAAAACATGTCTCATACCCATGTATGGATAATAATGTAAAACTAGAGGTGAAAAAATTGTTCACGAAATTTGGGGATAAAAGTGGAGATCTTCTCCATTTCTTAAAAGAAGACATATCTATTACTATAGTTTTAATGTATAAATATATAGTTAATCTCGTAAATTCTAGAAATTATAAGCATTTATATCATGTACTTAATGCAAAACTATAATAATGGACACTTAGCGATATAATTAAGAAACAATTTTTTTCTTTTCTCCATATCTAAATTCCCCTTACTGATTTCAATTATTTCATGTTGTGAAACAAATTAAAGCAATGTATGTTAGAAATTAGGTAGTGCTTCAATCATGCGTCCATAATGCTTAGAATTGCACATTACGGTTACACCTCTGGAATCACTATTGAAGGTTGTCATGCCAAAATTATGTTTGATGTACTGTGTGTATTAAATTATCAAAGTAACGAAGTTGGGGCTGGCATAATTAAAACCACCATTGTATTCCAATAAGTCAAGAAGCACATGATTCCTCTCAAAAATGAATATTTCCCACCACTTATTTAGACTCACTCATGGTGGAAGAGATGTTAAGTAATTGCATGCCCTTAACATCGAAGTTTTAAGATTATCTTGTCAAAGCACCTCTCTTTTCTCACTATTTAAGGGACATAGCTAGGTGTGTACGATCAATTGTTATATATGTTCATTTGCACTTTTCGCAATATGATGCATTTCAAGCATCAAGAAAGACAAATGCCATTTACTACTTCTTTCAACAAAAAAAATGCCATTTACTACTTTAAATAAGAAGGTACCGGGATATGTAAATGTATAATGGCTTGGAAACATGTGTATTTCAAAAGAGATTTTGACTCAATTATCACACTTGAGTTTATAGATGAGGAACTAAGGTTGTTTATTTATCTACAAATTAAATATGATTTTTGAGTGGATTGAGAATCTTAAAATGTGACTAAATCGCTATGTAAGTTCGGTTGCACGAGACATTTGATAAATTGTGGTGCAAGTTTAAATTTACAATTTTCTATTTCTTAGTATTTATTTTGTGTGACTTTCGTCATTGTATTATTTGAACAAAATAATAAATGTGACTAAGTTGGAATTGAGAATTAGACTCACAGGTATAAAAGGTTAAACTCATATATCTTAGAGTATAATTAAGGTTAAAAATTCTAATTATGATTGTTAAAAAAATGCTTTATCATGGTTTATTGAGTTATAGAAAACACCATATGATCTAAATGAGAAAAATTATGAATTTGTTTATGATATGTCGACTCAATGGTAAGAGTTTGACCATGTAATTTTAAAAGACGGAGTTTAAATCTACTTTATGATGACTGTAAAATAGTTATTAATGTCATTTTAACCGATGATGATTTCCTTATGTCCCATTTAGCATATCTATTGGAAATTAAACGGAGAGTGCTAAAAAGAGAACCAATAAAGTATAACAAAACCTAACATGATCACTCAATTACCCTTTCATCCTGCTACTAGTTATGCGTTAAAGAGAAATTTAATGATGAAATTGGTCCTTTTTTTATACCAAGATTGTTGCAAGTTATAATCAATCATTTTCTTTGAAGGGAAAGAAAATGTGATTGTGGGCATCATAAAAATAAGGTTTTTGGGTGGGATATAAAAGTCTAAAAAAGTGGGTGGTGTTTAGTATATTATGAATGATAAATAAATAAATAAAAATAAAGGAAGGAAAACACGGAAGAATGGTAAGCCCTTTTCCTTTTGGTCTACCTTTGCATTGGTTTGTGGAATTTTCAAAAAGAAAAAAAAATTCAAGAAGCTTTATAGTGCTGAATGGTGGATGGAGTGAGCTTTCCAAGCGTGAATGTGTTTGTTGGAGAATCCACAACCAAATGGCTCCATGGTTACATGTCCCACACCAAACTCAACTACATCTTAGTAGGTAATGACCCTTCCAAGAAAAAAGAGAGCAAATTACACCCTATCTCTTCTTCATGAAACATGTATTTGATCAGTTAGAGAGTAATATTATCCTTGGATCTTTCATTTAAAAATAACATACACATATTAATATCTATCGTATCGTGTCTTGTGATTAAGAGCTATATATGGAGCAAGAGCAAGTTATGAACATAAGGATATAGGACGGTTCTTCAAACCAAGTTAATTGTATAGATAGAGATTCAGATTCTAACATTATGTAATCCTTGTTTCCAAGCAAGATAGAGGCCATAGAACCTTCAACTCAGTTGTTATTGGTGGACAACTAGAAATCCTCGTAAAAATAGGAAATAATTTTTGTGACAGGCTTTTTTTTATGAAGAGGAAAATAAAAGACAAGAAAACAAATTAGTCTATCCGCTGCCTAAATACTCCAGAGGTATCCGCAAGCAGGATGTCATTCAATTGAGGAGGAGAAGTCCACATCTTCAAGGAGTCGGTATTAGTTGCACCAAATTTAGCCAACCAGTCAGCACATATGTTCTCTTCTTTTAAAGTATGACTAAATGAGACCACCCATGGAAGAGAAAAAAGCTTCCTAATGAGAGAAAACAAAGTTGCATGAGGATGAAAATCATTTTGTTTAGTATCAACAATAAGATCCAAAGATGTCTTAGGGTCAATGATAGACCTATAACCAAGATTCCACGCCAAATGAAGACCTTTCCAAATAGCTGAAAGTACAGTCAATTAATACATTAGTAACTCTGCCACAAGATCTAGAAAAACCATGAATCCAATTCCCCCTATTAATTGCATAGAGTCTATTATAATATTTTGTGACAGGCTTTGAATTGTAATTATAATTATTAATTTGAATTATAATTTATTTTTTTTGTGATGAAGTTCATATTTGATTAGATATATAAACCATTATTTACACTTGAATAGAAGGCAAGCGGGCAACAAGCTGCTCCGTTAGACCTTTTTTGATGGCAAAACCAATCCTCGTAAATACAACATTCATGGACCTAGGAGACATAACATTGCTATGTATGACCTTTTGAACTCCATGTAGAAGGTGAACAACCTAAAACAGCAACAAAATATTATGGATGAAATGTAAATTTGAATTTGTGGCGTTTAAACTTCAACACCTTTTTTTCTTAGAAATTGGGTATTTGTGGCCGTTTAAAACGCCACACAATTTTATAATTTGTGGTTGTTTTTTCGGCCACGAATCTTATTTTTTGGCTAAAAACACATTTGTTAGACTTTTTTCCCACAAATTTCCATTATATGTATATATATAATATCACTCCATTATTGTCACATTTCTTCATTTTTCCTTCTATCTTCTCTCTTAACTTTTTCTCTACCTTCTTTCTAAAAAAGTCATTTCTCGGTTTTTCTTTCATACCAGTTTTCCCTATCACATTATTTTTTTTTAAAATCGGTTTTCAAAGTATATGATATATTCCCTATCACACAATTTTATTTTCAAAATCACTTTTAAACAAAACCAACCTTTTTTTTTTATCTTTCTTCATGTGCAAGTCATAAAAAATTTCAAGGTCAATGAGGGAATTGTCTGAAAGTCTATGTAACATCCCAAACGACTTTTAGGATTGCCGATTGACCCTACAAATCAACACAAGTCTTCTCAACGTGTTATGTCATCATTCACACGCTTACCGGGAAACTTCCTAGTAGGTCACCCATCCAAAGATTACTCCAAGTCAAACACGCTTAACTATGGAGTTCTTATGGGATGAGCTACCAAAAAGAAGATGCATCTTTTTAATATATATAGTACCAAAGAATTCTTATAAGTCTTCCTTCAACAATGCAGTCTCATACCTGCATGGCCTCAGGATCCCTCTCATTCAGGTGTGATTCAGTTCGTCTAGAAGCTGTCGAGAGCCGCTCATTGTCGTGCCTTGAGCATTGGCGACCACTCCCCGCCCTCGTCAGCCTTGGGTGTTACATTCCCACCATCTTCCGCTTTGTTCATCCCCAAACCATACCGTACTGGGAGAGGTAAGCTTTGATACCATTTGTAACATCTCAAATGACTTTTAGGATTGACGACTGACCCTACAAATCAACACGAGTCTTCTCAGCGTGTTTTGTCCTCACTCGCATGCTTACCGGGAAACTTTCTAGTAGGTCACCCATACAAAGACTACTCCAAGTCAAGCACGCTTAACTGTGGAGTTCTTATGGAATGGGCTACCAAAAAGAAGACGCATCTTGTTGATATAGGTAGTACCAAACAATTCTTATAAGCCTTCCTTCAACCATGCAGTCTCATACCTGCATGGCCTCAGGATCCCTCTCATTCGGGTGTGATTCAGTTCGTCTAGAAGCTGTTAGGAGCCGCTCATTGTCGTGCCTTATACACTGGCGACCACTCCATGCCCTCGTCAACCTTGGGTGTTACAGTCTGATTTAGAGAATGGGACTGCTTTAAAGAGAGCTAATTAAATCATCATATATATACTAATCCTTCGACGAACTTTCCAGAGATACATTAAAGCAAGAAACACTACAAGAAATATACTTATTTGGACCGTTAATGGAGTAAGAATTTAATCGAGGTTTGGAAAATATCCTTGAATGTGATTCACTTGTCTTCATGTGATTAAAATTGAAAGAGGCACTTTGTCCCTCAATTATAATTTCCCAAACTCCTCCGATAGAACTTTAGGTACAATTATTTTTTAGTTTTTGAGCAACACTAAAAAATGCATAAAAAGTTGGATAAAGGTAGACTGATCAAGATATGAAAAAAAAATAGTGAAATAAGATTTGTGTTTGATTGGATGTGTGTAATTACACTGGATAATGTATAACCAAATGACATAAACTATAGTGTCCCACAATGTAAAACTTTTGCTAGGCTAGTTTTACAGGTAGTCCATGAGTTTCCCTCGTTGCTACAATTTTGTCCAACCACGAACGATCTTCTTCCCCCATCCCTCTTCGCGGTTAGTTGTGCTACAAACATAAAACGCGGATTTTATGCATCATTGTACAATCCAACTTCGTTTTGACCCAGTCTAAGGTATCTACGGTCCACATAAATAGTTATTGGACTCGAGAAGGAGTAAGCTTCTTTCGCTCGGATGTCCTAGAATTCGCCTAACATTCCATTGGTTGGGATATTTTTTCGCCTAAAGTTCAATCCCCTAACTTTCAATGGTGATTAATATGATAATTATTTTTAAGTGTAAACAATGACCAACTTGAAAAATATTTGTGGCTTTATAAGGTTCTCATAAATTATTGGTAAAAAATCTCGTACAAATTACTGACAAATAAACCCTTAAGAATTGTAAAATTCAAATTTGTTGTTAATCTGTTGTTTAAATAAACCACATAAACTTTGTGAAGCCTTTTCTGACATGAAATTTGTATGGTGGATTTTGTGATCGCTTACATGTGAATCCAACCCGTAAATTAAGTCGAACTCCAAAACTTAAAAAACGCGGATCAAACAGTAAAATCATGAAGCATGAAAGTAGAAAAGAATATCGTGAGCAAATTTGGGGAAAAAATTATACAAAACATATTTGAGGGAGTTAAACGATCGAGAGCCGGTTAAACGCTGAAAAGATGGTGTTGAGGAAGGACCTCATCACACCACCACCACCACCAGATCAACATTGAAAGGCTAATTTTCACTGGATGGGAGGCGGGGCAGTGATCTAGAAACCTTAGAGAGAGGTCAGAGTTAGGAGTATAGAGAGAGGAAATGAAGAGTTGTACATATTTTCTATTTATATCACATTTCATTATACTCATTTTTCTTCGTTTCTCACTTTTATTCTCTCTTTAAACTTTTTCTTTCACTTCTCTCTAAAAACTCCCTTCATTTATTACTTTTATCCTCTCTCTCTTCTATTTATTTCTCTCTAGTCTCTATTATCCTTCTCTCTCCTACTATTTTCTACTACTTTTATTTTTTATTTTTAAATGATTTTTTGAAAGAATTTATATTTTTAAAAAATATTATTTATTTTTTATAAAAATATCATGTTTTTTTTTATTTCTTTTGCAAATTCGGGATTCTTATTGCAATTTGAAATGCAACAAAATAAAGAGCATTTTTAATTTGAGAAACACTTTGTGGCACCAAAAACATTACAAATTTAACGCGGTACCCTCACAGATCACATTTCACAATTAACAAAACTTAGATGAATTTCATTATATTTTTTCCGTATGATTCTAATTAAACTACTCATGATTTCTTCAAATCCATAGTTTTATCAAGATTTGTTATAACCGCAAAAATGTATTTTTTACAATAAACCTTACAAAAATATATAAGAAAATATGCTTGAATTTGATCCTTAAAAAATTGTAGACTTATATTTACCGTGCGACTTTTCACCATCTAATTTTTTGTTTAAAAAAAATACTAAAAATGAACTCAAGTGATTAATTATATTAACTCTTGTGGATAAATTTTTTTTTATAGGACCAACCATTCCAATTACATAGTCGGCAACTTTTCAAATCAAAGTTAAAAAAATTGGATCAGCGAGAAAAAAAAAACAAATAAAGACAAAACAAGTTATATTAGTCTTTAACTCTAATGTCTTTACTACTCAATGATAGAGTTAAACGTTTTTTTAATCTAATTTTCCTCTTTAACTCGTTTTTATTATTGAAGGGAAATACTAAATAATTGCGTTACGCATTTGATAAATATTAATCACACTTAAATATATTGTTTTTGAGAGGTGGGCCGATGTATTTATCTGGTACATATATTGATCGTATACATGTATTTTTTCATACTTATATATTTAAGTAGAGATGGAGTACAAAAACAAGTATGTATCAATATCCTTTCAAAATAAAAAGTATGTATCAATATGATTTTTTGGTAAAAAGTATGTACGTATTAATGTGTAGAATAGCATCACATTGTTTTTGATACCCTGTTTTCGGGCTCTATGGTGTTTCCTCCTTCGCACATCTTGTGCTATGATGGTCTTTTGTCGTGGTAATATAATTCATTTTAGTCCCTTCAAAAAAAAAAAAAAAGAATAACATCACATTGACAGGATTTGTTAAAAAAAAAAAAAGAGTAAAGAGAGAAAGAAAATGAATTTGTATATGCTTAACGCTTACGTACATCCTACAAAATGAAGGGTCCACGCACGCTAGATGTTAACTTAGGCAAGTGTTGTATATTGTGATTCATGCAGTGATGTCCCTTTCTTCTTCCTCTTAGTTAGTGGACTGTGACCAAGAAGCTAGCTTTGAGCTAGAACACGGGGATTTGTTATTAGTTAGGTAATCCACTAATCCCACAACAAACAAATCACGTAATTAAAAATTGAAAAAAGTGACCATGATGATAAAATAATACCACATAGACGTGCAAAAGAAAATGTTTTATTTATTGATCAATGTCAAAATAGTTGTTTAGTGCAAATGTTTAGTGCCACCAAAAAGTTAGACCCAATAGGATAGAGATGAAAGGGAAGAACTTGATTGGGCTCGTTGAGTGTTCCCTTCACTCCAAACAAAAGGGCATGACATGAGGTATGCTTAATTAATCTTATCAATTTAATATGGTTAGAGTGCCTTTTTTATTGGGTACCTAGAGATTTTCTTCTCTGAGCATAAGATTTCTTTCAGGTGATAAAATCATGGGTTACACAACCTTTGTATTTTCTTAGTGCGAGTGGTACCATACCCTGTCGCTTCACAGTATATATGCTTTCTCTTTTTGAGTATTCATAATCCTAGTTAAGGTTTCATTTTGACATTGTTCCTTGGTGAAAGAACAAAGGACACATAAATATAAAAAAATCGGTTTATTATTTCATTTGTTTTTTTTTATCATAAATGTAAGAAAGTTGGATTAATTATTTAATTAATTAATATAGTATATTAGTCAGAATAAGAGTATATCAGAATTGCGTATCTTTAAGAGTATCTTTAAGAGTATGGAGATATGGCTAATGAGAGTCCAGATATGAGAGGATGACTACACTCGATATCATTCAGGTTTTCAGCGTTATGATTAACAGTCTAATAAGACAATTGTATTTAAACGACTAAGGAGAATGATCTCTCATTAAGCATAATAGAGTTGTCTGACTCGTTAGTGTCATTACGGTCCATTTAAAAACAAAGACCAACAAATAATTCATTCATAACGAGTGTTTGATTTGCTCAAAAAATAATAATTAGTGTTTGATAATAATAGTTGACCATAATCTATATATTATTATAAATTTCAAAATGAAAAGTTATGTCAAATTATAATTGAATTAATTAAATAAAGGGTTTTGTTAACCATTGAGGGTAATAGTTAAGGAAGCCAAAAGTAACATGTTTGCATTGGTTTCAACAACATTTTGACTTTTAAAAAGTTAAATTTATCATTTTTCACTATTTTTCAATACTATATTTCTATTTTTATCCTCTTATCTAATGCCCCAAGGGCAATGGTTAACATTCTCCTTAAATAATTAATATAACAATACCTTCAAATAGAGAATGAATCCTCCACTGTGATCCAGACGATCACATAATCTTACTAGCTTGAGTCCTCTTAAAACGGCTTAACACTTAAGCATTTAAAGGAAATTGATTTGCCACTATTAGCTGACTACAAAAGTTTCAAAGATTGTGTTTACATAACAAAGTTTTATATTAGAAAATCACTCCCAACAAGAAGGATATGAAAAATTAATCTCAAGACACAACAAGATAACTCTTAGAGAGAATATATCTTAATATATATAAATGTTAAACAGTTCTGGTAAGTTTCTCCTAATTAATCCCGCTTTTTTTTGTGGATCTGAGTAATTTTTATGAAAAAAAAGAGTTTGCAAGGAATCAAACTAAGTACCATATGCTTTCAGTTTACAACTATAACCGCTATGCCACTTCAACTTTTGTTAAAATATTGTTGCTTCCAAAAATGAAATACATGACTAAAACATTTTTTTAAATCCCCAACCGCTGTAGCAGTTTCCTCTCTCATAGCAGTTATTTTTTATTATTAGCGGTGCCTTTATTGATAGTAGTTCTTTTTTCATTTTTTTTGGTGTACGCTTACTACGTTTTATGATATTAAAGTTGCATCTTTAAAATTGTAGATAATTTGACTGATTCAGATAATAATTTTATCATTGGAAACTTCACTTTTTCCTGTAATTTTGTCGGCCTCTTTGTTTCTCCTATGTTATATTACTTGAAGTTGTTTATTCTGACTTTTTATTTGCAAAAATCGCTACAGTAGACTATAACATTACTTTGTTTTGGCAAAGTAATGACTTTGATTCCATATTCATTTTTGTTGATTTCCATAT
>Ga0315914_1006494_pt1 | contig 16556 bp, 11 predicted proteins | sample MpolenodulesMG_FD_203920 | JGI IMG/M metagenome (GOLD analysis project Ga0315914, IMG submission 203920) | Medicago polymorpha root nodule microbial communities from Los Angeles, California, United States - elongated nodules | ecosystem: Host-associated > Plants > Roots > Nodule | place: USA...
CACTACCGAATAGTAACTTAGTAAAAATAATGGTTCTCACTTGAAACACTAAAAATAACCCTCACCATGAAATTACTAATTTACCCTTGCTCACAAAATGACCAAAATACCCCTGAGTCTAAAATGATCATAATACCCTTCTAACACCGAAATCCACTAATCCTAACCCAAAATACACACAGAGGCAATTAATCACACACAAGCACAATTAAACACACATAAAAACAATTAAAATTAAATCTAGTGAAAATCGGGCTATTACAAAAGTTGTCATCAAAGTTGTCTCAAATGGTTGTACATATATCACTACTCATAAGAGAAAGGTTAAATTAGATGTTGCTAAAGGTGGAAATAAATAACCAGTTTTTTTTTTCTTTGACATTTTTTTTGAAGAATACACCATCCGACCATTATTATAAGCAAAAAAATAACTTTTTTGATTCATTCAATTAATGATGTATATGGTCTTTATTATAGACCACATACATCATTTAATAAATGAATCTAAAATGTTGATTTTTGTTTATAACAGTGACTGGAGGATGTATTATTTGGCATGTGTTATTGTGGTTTTTTTTTTTTTTTGAGTTACCACACATTTTAAATTTGAAGCCTAAAATCGCACTATTATAAAATGAATGTTTCTCTTTACGCCCTTAATATATCTAAGGCCTTTTAAATAATATTCGGTAGTTATCTATCGAATATAATTTTTTTTTAAAAATGTACATCCAATAAATAACTATTAAACGTGTATCTATAGGATCGATATTAGTAATTTAGCACCATGTTTTTTTTAAGGGTATTTAACTCCATGCTAAAAAGTTTAATTGTGAATACTTTTCTCAAGTCATACATAATTGATCACTGCCACGTATACAAGTTGATTGAGAAATTATGGAATGCATCCATCGATCCATGATGCAATACAGAAGCAACGGCGAGGATGGTGGGAATGTTACTGCCGACTCATAGTGATAATGGATATGCACCATACCTATCATCAATCACTTTCCATATTTCAATAAACCAAATCTCATGGGTTCACACTTCTCAATCAATTTCACTAGTAATAGAAAAAAACGATTTAGTACTCATTAAAACAAATCTAGGTGTCCCATAAAACTCACTTGGTAGCTACTAAAATACTATTTACATAAATCTCATTGGAATTTTGAGTTCTATGTCAATTAGTTGCTAAACTATTTGATAAAAAAATATCTAGATAAGTGATTTTCAAGGGAATGGATTCTCTCGATTAAAATTCTCTCAAATTTTTTCAATTGTTTCAACCATCAAATCTGATTTTTTTTTCTCTATTATGTTTAACGATTGACATCGGACGATTACGAAAAATTAAAAAAATTTAATTAAAAGAATCTATTCTATTCTCTGGTTTTTCAAGCATGTAATGAGAAACTAGAGCATGAAGGAAGACCAAGAAAAAAATATAAGAGAAACTATTAAAAAAGATCAAGAGAATGATGAGTTGGATGAAGATATGATATATGATAGAACATTATGGGTCATTTGATTGATGTACCTGACAATACTTAGTGGAAATAGATTGATTGTTGTTAGTGTTGTCAAATATCTAAAAAAAATTGACTTTTAATTATGTTCTTTGAATTAACGAGTCAAATCAAGTTGTACGCAAACTAAAATTAAGTCAAACCGAGTTAAAAAAGATTCTTAAACTCAAATCGAGTTCCAAATTAAATAAATTATTATTGAATCAAATCAATCTGAAACAAATTCAACTCCTTTTCAACCCTAACTCGAAGCATCAACAACTCCATAAACAAGATGTAGTAAAACAATCCCAATTTACTACGATGACAATTATTTCTATCTAACTTATTTACGCCATAGTTAATGGTCATTGAAATCAGAAGTGCCACATATTGTTAAGTATGGTGCAATCAATATCGTCACATATACACCCTCCGGTCACTAATATAAGTAAAATTTAACATTTTAGATTCATTCATTAAATCATGTATGTTGTCTATAATAAAGACTATATACATCATTAATTGAATGGATGTAAAATATAAATTTTTGTTTATATTAGTGACCGGATGGTGTACTACACATTGCTTACTTGTGCCATAAACCACCGACACAACTCTATATTTTGCCTCTACTAGTGCATATGCAATGACAATCATCTTATTATTATCATCTTTACTTATTGTTACCATTAACTAATCATCATGCTCTTTTTCAAGAAATAAGCATCCAAATCCAATTAAAGCAATGCATGTATAATACAAGCAAATAAACCCTACAAATATATCATCTCAAATACAAGACCAATATAAGCCACGTCACAATAGATAATATTCGTACTATTTGGGTTTGATATTTTCAATTCCTCAACATAACTCCTCAAAAGTACACACTACTATCAACCTCTTGGATCCATACACCTCACAACCATTATCATGTTTTCGTTCTTTTTGGAACGAAGGTTTTTTTTTATTCTCCATAGCGTAGACTTTAATTGCTTCTCTAATAAGTACTTTTGAATTGAAAATCATGCGCACCTCAAACCTCATTGAATCACAACCTTTAGACATCTTAAATTTTGGAATTTTTTTTTCCTAACGTCCTCATGGACTTCGAAATAAGTTGTAGAAGTTGGCTTTATATTTGTAGTTGTTTTTTTAGTAGATGTGACGTGAGTTAAGTCTCGCGTTAAATGAAAAAATGAGTGTGTAGCTATATATAGGTAAGAGGATTCACAAAATTTAATGTTTTGAAGTTTTGGCTTTAGATATGTTCAACTAACTTATATGGTTGCTCTTGATTCAAGATGGATGATCGTCCGAGCTTCTCTCATGACCCAACAATGGTATTAGAGTTGATGGTTTGACGGAGAGTTTGATCGGCTCCTTGTGTTGAAAATCTTCCTGACAATGATGGTCGGAGAGTGTGTCTCATTGATGTGGTGGGTGTCAATGACAACGCAAATGCATGAAAAAGCATCCACTTGAGGAAGAGCATAATGAATTGATGACTCAAACTTGAGGTGAAGATTGTTTTTGAAAGAGTGAGGTGGGTTAAGTCTAACATTAGATGGAAAAACAAGTGTTGAGTAATATATAAGTAAAAAAAACTCATAAACCTGATGTCTTAAAATTTTGTATTAAATTGTGGTGTTCAGCTCAGTTATATAATTGCTCTTAATCCAACGTAAAAAATCATTTAGACTCCCCTCATAATCCAACAATAACAAGTAATTTTTAAATTATCTTGAACACAACAAATGTTTCAAGTGGTAATTCATAACTTGTTCAACTTACCCATGTCCAGCATCCTCTTCAACATCTCTCCCTTATTCAACACCCCTCTTCATGTGATTTGTCCTTTCCTTTAGATTAATATTATTTTTACCTCACACAGTTTTTCCTATTATGTCATGAAGAGGTTTATGGGATTATTGCATTGGACTCAATGCAAATGCACAAAGAATGAAGAAAAAAAATTAAACATCACATCTTCATCCAAAATTTTAAGGTATTAAGTATATAAGTCGTCTCGTTTATATTCTTCAACAACAAAAATTTTATATAAAGTGAGATCCTAATCACATCATCAAGTGTGAGTCTATTTATCGTTTGGTGAGAGATTTCAAATGACCACCACATTATCAAAAAGAATTTTGATATAAAGAGTCAGTTGAACAACATACACTTTGCTTTCAATATAAGACTATTTTCAAAATTTCCTATACATTAGTAATAATTTAAAAAAAATAAATACTAGTAAGATTTACTACTTTGAAAATTAAGAGATATAAATTTGTTTTCATGTAAGAGAAATTCTATAAAAATAACATATATTTTAAACAAACTTAATGTTATTTTTTTAATCATGTAAATTTTATAATAAGAAATGGAAAGATAACAGGACACACCGACCTCTTATTGTGTTGTGAGTTGTGACATACCGACATCTTATTTTAACCTTGAAAGTTGAAATATATGTAACACACTTTCCTTGTAGTCCACAAAACACACACGTGGGTGGTGCAATAGAAATTCTTCTTTCCTTTCTTTATCATCTCTAAATAACCAAATTCCATCTAATGATCCATTTCTAGTTTTCTTCTTCTTCTTCCTCTTATAGAAAATTCCTCCCTTATTTTCAGACCACATACATAATTCATATACTTATATTTTCTTCCCTTAATTAGCTTCTCATACTTCAAATTCTTCTCCAACTTGTTCTAGCTTTTTATAGCTTTCTCTAGATTCATCTCACCCCCAATCAATAAAAAATAGAATATATTCTTGAAGCAATAGTCATTTTCCTTTTTCACTTAGGGAATATAATCTTTCAATCAATTCTAATCTTTGATAAATTTCACTTTTTATCATATATATTCCCACTCCATTTTCCTAGCTTCTTCTTACTTGTTCATCTTCTTTCAATATACTCTTATAAATATATTAACATAGCCACTAATAAATTTCACTCCTATTTTTAGTGTGTAAGGAAAGTGATCAAAAGATTTTTTTTCCTATAAAATATTTTTCATTTAAATCAAATTAAAGTTTTACCATATTCATCTTGTTACCATATACACATATAGAAGGGTTTCAATTACAAATATATAATTTTTTTAAACTTCTTTTTTTATTCAATATTAATTTTTTATCTTTTAGTGAAAATTAATGGGGAAAAATTGGTTTTCAAGATGGGTTTTTATGTTTATGATGATGAGTACAATTTTGTGGTATGTGGAAGGACTTGGTGTGAATTGGGGAACACAAGCAACACATCCATTGAAACCAGACACAGTTGTACAAATGTTGAAAGATAACGGAATTCAAAAGGTGAAGTTATTTGATGCTGATGAAGAAACTATGAGTGCACTTGGTGGGTCAGGTATTGAAGTAATGGTTGCTATTCCTAATAGTCAATTAGCTGAAATGAGTGATTATGATCGTGCTTTGCAATGGGTTAGAAAAAATGTTACAAGTTATAACTTCAAATCTGGTGGAGTAAATATCAAGTAAGTTTGTTTAGTTTTACATTTTTTATTATTTTTATTATATAGTTTTTATTGTTAATTGTTGTGGATGTGATCATGATTTTAAATTGCACTTGCTGGTTGGATTTCGTAGTTCTTGATATTATAATAAATTATGTCCAAAAGTCCTAGTTTAACATGCAAAAATGTCGAAAATATTAGGTTGGAAGCCATGAGGATTCGAATCCTGATCCTTCCATTTATATGTGTGAGTTTCAATGATTATTTGTCATTTCGTCTATAAAAAAATATTATGAATAGAATACATACTAGTTGAAATCTTGATTGTGTGAATTATCATATTTTGCTTTTTGAATTTATGTCAATTATTGGACTAAGTTCTAGTATTAAGTGAAAGTGACTCAATGAAATGTAATCATAAAGCTGATAGGAAATGATCGGTTGATAATTATTGGAAAAAGTTGAATATGATTCTATAAACTAAGAAAATTATGCATTTCATGTGGCCACATGATATCGACCATCCAATCAAGATCGAATAACTCAGGTTGTCCAATTTTAATTTAAAGGTTTAAATTAATTTTTATTTTATTGTTTTGGAGACTAAAAGGGTTAAAATTGTGATGATTAATATGATATTTTGATAGTATTTTATTTTTCTATTAACTTTTAGTATTTTTTTTTTTTGGTTTTTTCTCTAAATTGCACTCAAAGAGAGTGATATGGAAGTAACCAAAAAAAAAAGAGAGTGATATGGAATTTTGGAAGTATATATATTTATGTCTGACTAGTTACTTTGGATTTCTGCATTTTCTTGATATGGATGGCCAATGGTAAATGCTTTTTGTTCTGACATGGACGGTGATCACATAAGATAAAAATATTAAATATGAAGAGGAAACTTAGCAAAGTGATTCAGGTTGTACAATTTCTGAAGTTAGATTTTTTTTTCTTTTTTTCTTGGTACTTGTATTTGTGTCTCTTTTGAGTTGTTCAAGTATTTCTTTTATAAAAACAAAACTAGATCTTAATTGGTGAACTCAACTCAACTATATTCTCAAGTACTTTATATTTTGAATAAAAGTCATTTGTATATGATGAGATTTTTAAATAGTTTTATGTACATAGATGAGTTTTTCTAGGTCAAATAGTATATCGATTAAAAATTCATATTTTTAAGATGAATAAGCGGTGTGTCGGGGTTCTAACCCTAGCTCCTGCATATTGTTTGTCAGAAATTTATTTATTTGTGTGTGAATCAGGGAGAAAAATGAAACCATATATTTAGGTTTTCATATGATTTTTTTTCCATACAATTATTTGTTTCCTAAACACATATTTATACATTCCATCTTTACACTATTATTGTTACAGGTATGTAGCAGTTGGCAATGAGCCATTTTTGAAATCATACAACAATTCATTCTTGAATGTAACCTTCCCTGCCCTAATGAACATTCAAAATGCCCTAAATCAAGTTGGATTAGGTGACTCGATTAAGGCCACAGTACCCTTAAATGCTGATGTTTATGAATCTCCAGATTCAAACAATGATGTTCCATCAGCTGGAATATTTAGGCCTGATTTAAGTGAACTTATGACACAAATAGTTCAATTTTTGAGCAAAAATAATGCACCATTCACAGTCAACATTTACCCTTTTTTAAGTCTTTATGGAAATGACAATTTTCCATTTGACTATGCATTTTTTGATGGAGTATCAAATCCTATAAATGATAATGGAATTTTGTACACAAATGTTTTTGATGCAAATTTTGATACTTTAGTCTCAGCATTGAAATCAATTGGATTTGGTAACATGCCAATTTTTGTTGGTGAAGTAGGGTGGCCAACAGATGGTGACAAAAATGCAAATATTCAAAATGCATTAAGATTTTATAATGGTCTTTTACCTAGGCTTGCATCAAATAAAGGTACACCAAGAAGACAAGGTTACATTGAAGTTTATTTATTTGGATTAATTGATGAAGATGCAAAATCCATTGAACCAGGAAATTTTGAAAGACATTGGGGAATTTTTAGTTTTGATGGTAAACCTAAATTTCCAATGCATGTTTCAAGTCAACATGGTCAAAATAAATTATTGGTTGGTGCAAAAGATGTGCATTATCTTGATCCAAAATGGTGCATGTTTAATCCAAATGCCAATAATTTAAGCAGCCTTGCAGATAATATTAATTACGCTTGCACTTTTGCTGATTGCACCCCTCTTGGATATGGATCATCTTGCAACAATTTGGATGCTAATGGCAATGCTTCATATGCATTTAATATGTATTATCAAGTGCAAAATCAAAATGACTTGGCTTGCAATTTTGAAGGGTTAGCTATGCTTACAACAAATAATATTTCAACTCCTACTTGTGATTTTATTATTCAGATTAACCCTTCTTCATCCTCTTCTTTGTTCCCTTCATTTGTTGTTTTCTTGTTTTTTAGTATATTACCTATGATTCTATTGTGTTAGGTTAATTTCTTCTTGTACACATGTTATAGGTGATGTTTGTGACTTATATTTAAATATATATAAATGAGATCTTGTACTTGGAGATGGTGTGGAAGATATAGTTTTGAAGATTCATTTAATAAATAGTTTTTTAGACTTGAATATATTATTTTGAAGGGTTGTCCTTTTTATACATTTGACTTCTTCTATTGTGATCTACAATTTATGGTCTCCACATGTATTGGAATTATCATACTGATTCTTCATGTGGGATCTTTATTTGACATTTATTAAGACAGTACTACATCATTCATCTATTCTATTATTAAAAAAAATTACCAAATCAGTTTCCAATTTTATTTTATTTTTATGGTTCATTATAATAATTAGAGACTCTCCAAGGACACTCTAGGTTATTTCTAAAAGCTTTGATCTATTAGACCAGTTGTGGGAGTAAACTCTTAGTCATCAATTAGACATCAAGAATCTTGTATACACACAAGTTAGTATATATCTTCTAGAGATGTACATCCAAAGTGTTTTCAAATGAACAGTCTGGTGTACTAAATCTTCTGCGCATATGCAGGGTTTGAGAATAGATCGACTTAAACCTATGACTTTTCAGTTACGTGAAGTTGCATCCAAAGTATGTTTAATAGTTCTATTTTAGCATCATCCTAACAAAAAGCTCTATTTTACTTTCAGATTTTGTATGGATTTATGCTTTGCTTGTTTTTCTACTTCAATAATTTGGAAGAGTGTCATCAAAATGAACATAATAATAGGTGTGACCAGGTTAACCAATGCAATTATTTGGGTTGGGCTTTGTAGTCATATGATTACGGGGAACAACTTTTCTCACCCCACACATAGCTCTATAAGTGTACTTCTAGACACTTTATTTATTCGAAAGCATGCTTCTAAACGGCAAAATTTATTCGAAAGTATACTTCTACACGGCATGAAATTGTGTTTTTTTTAATATGCATATTTGAAATGTTTAGGGTCGGAAAATTCTCTCCCTAATTATATGGCGGACGATATGATCGATAGGTATCAAGTAGTCTGGTCCGACCCAAAGGGGAGGCACATAAAGCTCTTGTTGTAGACTTGTAGACATCAATCCAAAAGATTTAGTACTATTCTTCAAGAGGGATACTTTTAACTCTGTAGTTTTCTTAGAAACCATTTCCCTCCAAATTTAACAATTTGGAGGGAAAACCCGGGTTTTTTTCCGCATTCAGATAGGTAAATCTAAAATATCTCGTGTTTTTTCTTTTTTCAGATGGATAAATTCAGAAGAGAGTACGTTTTAAAAATGAGGAGGTTGGAAAGAGAGAAAGAAAAAAACTCTCGTTTGTTTAAACCTTACACTCTAAATTTGGAAGAGAGAATGTGTGGAAAATTGTTGTTTACATTTTTGTGAAGGCAAACACCATAAAATGATGAATTTAACCCCAATTTTATTCAGCAGTTAACTATTGTCAATTAAAATTCATCAGCAATTAACTATCGATGAAGTTATTTTGGTATTTTAACGGTGTTTCCCAACATCCTTTGATGTGGGAACAACATTCTTCAAATGTGTGCAAGTTCACTACTGGGCTTCAACTACTGATTGCAGCTCTCTAACCATTGGGCCCATATCTGAACCCAAAAACCAGAACTGTAGCATTGGTTGCTACAATTTGGATTGAGGTTGAAATAAAAATATCGGATAATTTTTCAATAAGTCCCTCAAATCGCTCACATTTTCAAAAAGAAAAAAAAAACCATTAGAGATTACGATCCGATCAGGTTTTACTTACAAAAAGTGTCATCAGATGTATAGGTTGAACAATTTAAGGGGCTTATTGAGCAATCATCAAAATATCGGGAGTTTGGCCCAAAAAATATCAAGAACTCTAACAATCACAGTTGCATTGTATTTCAACATCATTTTAAATATGAAGCCATGATTTAATTCCTCTTAAAATTGATTAGGAACGCTAATAATCTAAACATGCTACATAATCATACTTTTCATGAAAAAACATGTTTTTGTCCTTAAATCCCATCTTTTGGTCTACATGAAAATAACATAAACTAAAAACCAACTTCACTAATCACTAATTAATTACTACTTAATAGATTGCATTCTCATCTCAAGAACTTTTTTGTGAGAATTTGAATGCAAGTAGCTAACAAAAGTAGGACTCTTTGCTGGCCTATACTCTGGCAACAACCTACCAGACTTGTACCTCACACCACATGCATTGCATAGTGTTTTTGGTCCCAATGGTCCTGCCCTCCATTGTGGGGTCCTTTGTGACAAACAATGAGTGCACCTTCTTGCATTTGGAATATGTTCCTCATCATCATCATTAACATTCTCACTATTCTTAACTTGAATAATTCCTACCTCAAAACTATCTTTCTCTTTCTCCATTTTTACCACTCTCTTCACCCTTCTTTTTGTTTCTTTCTGGTCTCCGCACGCAATTGCAGAGACCTTTTGCTCGTTTTTCGGAGCAATGAGTTCACTATCAGCTAACCAATAAGCTTGTTTCAACAAAGGAGGATCTGAAATCAAATTACCATCACTTATAAGATGTGAATGTGACCAAATTTTGGTACTAGGAGCTGAAAGTCTTTTTCTTTTGCTTCTTGCTTTTCCAGGAACAACAAAATTTTGCAAATAAGATTGATTTTGTTGTTGAGGTTTTTGCATTGTGCTTGAAGGTTTTGTGTTTGTACTTTCTTGAATTTGAACATTAGAAGAAGGTGCTATGACACAACTTGGTTTGCTTGAAAAACATTCTTCAACAAACACTGACAACCACTCCGTCCCTAAATCCACTTCCTGAAAAATTTGCCACAAAAAACCAAAATTTATTAGCTACAAACTTTATGACCTTAAAGTATTACCAAATTACAAAATTTATAAAGTAAAATAGAAACTTATATATAAAAAAATATTAAGGCTACAATCTTTATGACCTTAAAGTATTACCAAATTCTATGCATACACAAATTAATGCTCTACAAACTTTTTTTAACAAAAACTTCTAACAATAGAAAACTTTTTTTTCTTGCCAAAAAAAAAATCAAATTTTGTACCAACAACAATAGAACACTTACATTACATACATACAATAAAACAAAAATTATCAAAGCTACAAACTTTATAAAGTAAAATAGAAATTAATATGTATACACATTTACTCACCAAAAACATTAAAGCTACAAACTTTTTTTTGACATAAAGTACTAGCAAACTATATATTTTTGCCAAAAATCAAATCAAAATTTAGTAGTACTACAAGAATAATTAAAGCATTAAACTTTATAAAGTAATAACAACTTATATAAACATTCACTCACAAAAAAAGCTAAAGCTACAATCCTTATGAACTTAAAATATTACCAAAACCTATGAATACAAAAATATAGCTCTATAACCATTTTTTACATAAAGTATTAGCAAAATATATGCATGCATGTGTATTTATATATGTATATGTATATGTGTATGGACTAACCGTGTTGTGAGCAGGAAAAAGGTCATCAATGGTGGAAAACTCTTGTTGAAACTCTCCTGAAACTGATACATTGTTGCAAACATCCATGTCTATAGGAGGGTGTGAAGAAGAAGAAGGGGGTGTGAAAAAGAACAGAAGCAAGTTTGGTGTTACATGTCACACAATTCTGAGTGTTCTCTTTTATGGTACTCAGAGCTTCTGTCGGCAGATAAAAGCTAAAGAAAACAAATGAAAAAAGTTAATTAAATTGGTGAAAAAAGTTATATCTATGTCTCATGTTGACACTCACCAATCAACATCATCTATCATTTTACACTATCATGTCTCCAACTATATCTTTTTTTTTTTGTACCTTTACCATATGTGTTATCCAGCTTTTATCCATCCTTGGTCATGTAATTCTTTTAATTATAAACAATTATATAAATCATATTTTTACAACAAAAAAAAAATTGATAATAATTTGAATTTTTTTTTTTTGGATTTTTTTGAATTGTTAATGCCATTAAATTATATGGTCAATTATGCTCAGTTGATGGTCAATGAATATAATAAAGTTCTTCTCTCCTTTTCTAACCCTAGCTGTCACCTTTTTTCTTCTTCTTTTTCTTATCAGAGGGGTGATTTAGGGTCACTTTTGACCCAAAAATCACCCCTCCGAGTTGTTTTTCTTTCTATCCTAATTGAATAAAGATTGCAATGTGAGAATTGAATTCAGACTCATGTTTGGCATGAGGGTGAGTATTAAAAGTGTTTGTGGTATGTTTTGCTCAAGTTTTTAAATTGTTGGATGTATAAAATGTGTTTAAACACCCTCATTGTTAAGTTTACTTTTGGGATGAAATCTTAGTCATTTAACACTATTTACCAAATATAATTATACGATGGAAAAAAGGGATGAGATTTTAGCTTTATGAAATTATTACGGGGCTAGAGGCAAGCTTAGTACCAAACAAGAATAACCTCATAACATATTGAAATTGAACAAGTAAAAGAAAAGAATCTTAACAATAATGGTAATATTTGTAACTATTTGTTATCACTGTAAAAAGAATAATGCAAAAACAAGAAGTTTGAAAATATCTCTTTTGCAATTATTGGCAGCATATATATACTTTATAATATTTTTATTTCCTTTGTTTGTTACTTTAATTAATTGATTTTGTTATCCTCACTCACTCTCTCAAAAGATGCATTGATCCAGCAGAACTGAGAGAAGCACAGACTGGTATTGGCAGTCTTAGATTCTTTTGAAAGCTTGCTCCCTCCCCCCACTTTTTAGCCTTTTGAATTTTGTGGTCCAAATTGGGACTCATGCATGATTACACCCATACAAAGAAAGAGAGCAATGGACAAACATATACGGTGAGAAGCAAGTACATAAGAATTATTCAAATATTTTTTTGTGATAATAACATAATTTAAACCTAAAGAATGGTATTTAAAACTAAAAATACTGATAATAGCTATAACAATAATAATAATAATAATAATATAAATTATTATAATTGAAAGAGATAATTTTTAAATGTCAATAAAGAATAAGAATCAGACATAAATATATACTCTTAAGAAATAGTTTTGTCATTCACTACAGTTTTATCCGATTCAATATATTAATCTTTATAGTTGCATGCAAAATATAACTGATTCGCACGAAAAATACACAAATATATAACTAATTAATATTTTAGCCTCTACGCACTCTTTTTTATATAAATAAGGGGCCCTCATCAGATCCAAACTTTCATGTGGATTGCGGCTCATGGTCGTCTTCTAAACAATGTCCGTATAAGTAAATGGGGAGTGGGTGTTTCGCCTACTTGCTCTATGTGTGAGAATGAGGATGAGACCGTTATCCACACACTTAGGGATTGCGTTCATACAACCCGTATCTGGCTCAGTTTAATTAGGTCAATTCAAATTACTAACTTTTTTACTTCTCTTGCCTGCATGGATTGGATCTTCAAAAATCTAAACAACCAAGACTTTGGGGAGCAAGAGGAAAGTTGACAATCTATTTTCATGGTGACATGTTGGCACCTTTGGACTTGGTGAAACAAATCCATTTTTTAAGAGAGCTTCTGGCACCCCAAATGATCCACTCTTGCTGATCACGAGGAAGGTGAAAGAGATTGAGATTTTTGAGCATACTGGTTTGACTGGAAGGCGTAGAAAAAAGGAGACCATTTACATCGGTTGGAAGCATCCGCATAGGAAATGGATCAAGCTTAATTGTGGTGGAGCTTACAAGGGTTCAATGAACATTGCGGAATGTGGATATCTTTTTCGAGACTCGGATGGTCAATGGCTACAAGGGTATATTCAAAATATTGGAGCTTGTGACGCCCTTCATGCTAAAATGTGGGGAATGTATACAGGAATGCAAATGGCGAGAAGACAAGGATACACCAATCTTATAGTGGAAATTGATTCTAAGTTTTTGATTGATATGGTAACAGGGAATTGTAAGTTTAATGGCAATACCCCTATTTTGGTTCGTCGTATCCAAGACCTCTTAAAGTTACATAGCATGTTATTTTTAAGTACACTTGGCGTGAAGGAAAGAGGTGCACTGATTGGCTAGCTAGTTTTAGTCTCAACCAGAGTTCGTATAATGTGAACGTTCTTGAGGTTCCATCTAGAGAGCTCTAGAATCTCCTTTTTGACGACTTATCGAGAGGCTTGCATGCCTGAAAGTGTTAGCGTAATTTTGTAGTTTTTTCCTTTTTTTAGGCTTTGGCCCTCTTTGTTAAAAAAAATACTTTCTTTTTCAAGGTAGTGGATACTCCCTCTCTCATACTTTTCATTTGTCGTTTTTTGTAAAACAAAGTATTTGTATTTACTCTTTTTTTCAAAGTTTAATAGAGCATATTAATTATTATTTTGTGAATAATACTTTGAAACATATAAGATTTACATGTTTTTTATGTAATAATACACAATCTGGTATTTTAATCTTAAAGTAAAGATAATAGATCATTATATTTTAGCCTTAATAGAGTAATAATATTGACCTTAGTATGTTGGTAGCTTTCTCTATCAGTTTTTAAAGTTTTGATTTTATGGTACAATTTTTGCATCAGATTGTGTTTATGACACACCTGTTACTTGTATGTTTCATTGTAAATTTCCAACAAATTGCCTCTTCAGAACATGTGGGACTAAATTTGTCCATAAAAAAAGAGATTAATTTAAAAACTAAAATTATATAAAAGGCACATGAAGATGTATTATTGATCATGATCCTGTAAATTAAACAAATTTTATTTTTAATCTCTCTTTCATTTCATCCATTCAAAATTTGAAATCAATATTTCTAGTTTCTGTCATCGTGCATGTAACTTTTGAAAATTTTCAAAAGTCATGTGGCCCTAATAATGTTGTGGTGTCATGTTAGCATATCAATTCCCTAAAAAAATCTGAGACCTAAAATGAATATTATAGATGAAAAATAATATCATTATTTTTAAGTCAAAATAATGATGATTTTAGATTTGAAAATGGTGGGAAGAAAACAAAAATTTTACAAAACCATAATCAAAATTTACTCATTTTATTAACACTGAAAACATATTTATTTCATAATTACTTGACCTTTACATCTTTTGTCCTCACTCCCATGACTATGCATTGCACATAGCCTTTGGTCTCTTATAAACCATTATGCTGTCTAATTCAAGGGTTCAATCTCCTATCAACAATATACAATAATTACCAAAATTTTATTGTCATTTATTGATACATACAACTATGTCTTCGTCACATTAATTTAAATCTCATAGAACCCTACAATAATCCTCACAGTATCAAACATTATCCCCAGAAATTCCTAAAATCATGCCACATGTTCCCCACATTTGTTGGTTTCAATACTACAAATGCATACCGTACATTATTTTCCTTCCTTTATTTGTAGGCGATTTCTGGGATGGAGAAGTGTCTCATATAATTTACGGTGGATTGATGTTTGAAAATCGTTTGAAATTCTAATAATGACCAGCGCTGGTAAAAACTAATGGTATTACTTATTCTCACGATTCAAACAGTGACTCGATCAATGTCGAATTAACATTAATCAGAATTCAAATTATGTTTATTATCTCGTTTTCGTTGACCTAACATCGATCAAATCAATTTCTCAATCGGAAAAATATAGAGAACACTGAACTTCTACTATCGACAATATTGAGCGATTTTCAAGTATTGGTTCATAGTAGACCATATCTTACACTTCCCCCCACCTTGATAATTGACTTCTATTGTTTGCTAAATTGGGTTTCTTCTGTATGTATCTTATGGCTCAAATAAGCTTAACTTCATGTATGATTGTTTTGAGAAAGAAGAAAAGGGTAACAACTAAATTATAAAAGGAAACATACTTTACCATTTTGGGTGGGAATGGGACTAGATAAGGGCACATAAATATGTGGTTGAATAAGTGTGTTGAAGATCACTCATACAAAGTTACTTTTGTAGTAATAATTTCATAGGATGATGCATAGAGGTGACTAGAAATTCAATGAAAGCATGTGAATAAACAATAATGTGGTAAAAGAAACAGCCACACATTCTAAAGATATATTTATGATTGGTCTGTTTTCATGATCCACCAAAGTGCTTAAAGTTGCTTTAGCATTACCACATTACTCTTTGCACATTTTATACAACATCAATTCCTTGTCAAATAAACCTATTAAATTGCTCATTAAACTACCACTAGTTTGTTTATGGACTATTAAAATTTAATAAGTAGTTTCTAAACTATTTTTAATTCATCAAATTCGTCCATAAAGTGTCTTTTTTCTTCTTCTATTTTTAAAAAGAAATTAGGAGAATAATTTGATAAATTAATAATAGTTTAAAGACTACTTATTATATATTCATATAGTAGTCTAGAGATCAAATAAGAGAGAATGATAGTCTAGAGACTAAATTTAAGGTTTACTAATTCCATGTCAACATAGATTCATAGCACCATGAGTTTCTTTGAATACTTCCATTCCATATGCAAAATGTTTTATAAGGAACTATTTTACCCATTTTTGTTTATCTCATGGAGAACTTACAACCCTAGAGTAATGTTACTTGTACTTTACTATAAGTTTGTTATATGGAGTAATATAATATAAAGTCATTCATTTATTCTTAATAAGCAATTTAATCTTTTGTAGTTCAGATTATAGAATCTGAACGGCATAAACTGTTGAGGCAAAATCCCTAATTAATTTTAAAGATAACAAACCAATATGATTAAAGAATTAATGGACTTTGATTAATTCCTTGGTATTTAACTTGTGCTCTTGAGTGTTTTACTAAGACAGGAACAAGATTTAAATCATACCAAGATACAAGAAATCAAAGGGCATTGAATTCGGAAACTAACTCCGAAGATCAGAAAGTTAGTTCAGAACGTTCTGATGGTAGTTCAGAAGCTATGTTCAGAAGCTTCAGAAGGGCGTTCAGAAGCGAACCCAGAATCATCTTCAGAAGCTGTGTTCAGAAGCTTCAGAAGGACGTTCAGAAGCGAACCCATAATCATCTTCAGAAGCTGTGTTCAGAAGCT
>Ga0315914_1006495_pt1 | contig 16555 bp, 7 predicted proteins | sample MpolenodulesMG_FD_203920 | JGI IMG/M metagenome (GOLD analysis project Ga0315914, IMG submission 203920) | Medicago polymorpha root nodule microbial communities from Los Angeles, California, United States - elongated nodules | ecosystem: Host-associated > Plants > Roots > Nodule | place: USA...
TCTCCCACCCATCTGCGAAGTACACCTTTCCATTCTTCTTTTCAACTGCAAGCTCAATCTCATTATGATTTTGGTCACGTACCACAACAAAGGGAGCAACTTCTAAGCCAAAAACACGAGAAAAGCATGCTGGTAGTCTTCCCTTCTTCTACAAAAACATACATTCGTGTTACTATCTAAGATTGTTTATGAATTCGACCTTAAAAAATCAAGCAACACTCATGACAGATGCAACACTTAAAAAATGAAATGACAGAACTTCATGTTGAAAACCAAATGTAAACAAAATCAAGAAAGATTGAGACTATAATGTATGCATTATAGATCACTCACACTGCAACAGTCATATTCCATATGAAAAGATCCAGCATTCCCTTGAACTGCCATCAACAAATCACAATCCACAAACCATGATTGTAGTGACCAAAAACTCTATATAAACAAATAACAGACTGTATTTCATACTAACCCTTAATCATACCTTTCACGGCGACCAATGAACCATCAAATGATCTATCCTTAGCATACATAGTGTAGTTCTCCAGACGAGCCATAGCCAGGACTTGCGAAGATTACCTTTCTTCCACAAAGCTCTTACCATATCGTATGAATGCAAGGTTAGAAAATTTTGAAATGACTTGAGCTACTTGTTCCCATTAGGCACTTATATAGAAGAAGATGATAGAAGAAAAAGGAACCACATGCACCACTCATCATTCAGGGATGTTCTGCTACAAATGTGAAACGATGACTTTTTTGGCAATTCACCAATTTGAAATTTACATCGATACATGCTACAATTAGAAGGGTACGAAAGTAATATCATTTCGAAAATTGAAACCCTAGTAGTTTCCCGCCGGATAAATTGCAGCACAAATTGGTTGAATTTGCAAAGGGGAAAGCTAGGGCTAAAATGCAGTGCTTTGTTTCTTTTATAATATTAAGATGTGTTAGAGTATTAACGCCTCATTTATTTCTGAAAATATTTTCGTTTTCCATTTTTTAAAATGGATTTTTCTATCAGAAGTTCAAAATAGTAAGTCAGTATTGGATTTGGAAGACCAGTTACTAATATTTATGTTCATTTTAAGTTACTAATAATAAGAACAGTGGAGACACATATAGTGACGATTGTAATATAAATGATATGAAAGACAAGCTTGAAATAATGCATTTTTAGGATAATGTTTGGATATTTTTATTTTTTTTTAAAAATGCAAGATTTGTTTTCAAAATCTGTAAAAATTAAATTGGCGAGGAAACAGGTTCTAAAATTTATCTTAGACATTATATAAGTCAAGGGATTGGTCCAAGTCCAAGAGAGTAGCCAATCACCATAGCCTAAATAGAATCAGTTGATGAAATTGATAGTACCCCGTGAGCATATGTCAGTTTGTAGGGACATGCATTGTTATATACAAGAGTCAGGGTTCAAACCCTGAACATCCTACTTATTCACCTTGAAAAAAGGTGAATTCTAACCACTAAACTACTTGACAAAAAAAAATGTCATTATTATTTCTAAAAATAGTTATGTTTTATATTCTATGACAAATAAGCTTATGGTTAATCCAGAAGTCCTAGCTCAACTGGTAAAATGCCGAAATTGTTAGGCGGATGCCATGATCGGAGTTCGAACCCCGGTACCTCCACTTGTGTGTGTAAGTTTATAATGGCTTTGTCATTTCGTCAATCTACCTAAAAAAAAAAACTTATGGTTATAAAATGTACTCCCTCCGTCCCATATTATAAGCAAAAAAAATAATCAAACTTATTAAGAAAACTAAAACATAGTAGTTTTCAACATAGTTTCTTGTGTTATCCTTGAAATAAGTTTTATAGGAAAATGTAAAAACAATTTTCATTGCTTATTGGTTATTGAGAAAATGAAAGAGAGAGCAAATTGAATGCACTTTGTATTCAATTTTCCTTTGGAAAAGATAATTTTTTGAAACAACATAATTAAATATAATAAAAGTTGGTCTTTTTTGCTTATAATTTGGGAGAGAGTGAGTACTTAATTACTTAAACTCTTTAATTCACATGGAAAAAAAACAATGTTCAACGATCTTAGTCTAAGATAACATACCACAAGTCCACCAACATAAAGTTTTCCCAGAAAGTTTTATAGAGAAGAGGATAGAAAACATGTCTGGATCCTCGTACGTAACTTTAACCTCTCTAGTAACAATACAATGAACTGGTTAACATAGTAAAGGTTCTAATGTAGAATCAACCTTGAATGAATGATTAGCTAAATAACGTCAAGATAGAATGCTATTGAAACAAGGTCGAAGCTAAAAGGGGTTTTGCCAAATTCCAGTGCTACCATAGGAGAGAATCGAATCTAAGACCTTAAGAATGAACACACTCTAAGGTTTCAAGTCAACTCCACCAAACCACCGCAAGTGGGTTGCTACCACACTGTGTTAAGGATTATGTTTGTCTCATTTTGTTGTGTTTAAGTTGTGTTTCAAGTTCTAACTTTGCTATTCAGTTTTTGACCTTTTTGTTCTTCATTTTTTTTTGTTGCTTCCGTTAGTCTTGAACATTTGGCTGACTTGTAAAAAGATTTAATTAATTAATGTTTTCTATTTAAAAGTTTAGTAAAAAATGAAAATCAATTAGGCTGGTCTTGTTTGCTGAGTAGGAAAACATGCTGGTGGAAGATGTTAAGGCATTTAGTATGGGTGTGTATGATAGGACTTATGCACCAAAGGGAGAACCCAACTCAAATAACCAATTCATTAGGTTGGAAAACAGCAAGGCTTAACTATCATATTTAAATCCTTCAAAAAAAGAAAAACTTGGTACGCCTTATGCTAAGGAGGAGTCTCCGTTTCTGTGAATATAAATTCCATTTTTGTTTCTTTATTTTTTTTTTATCTATTCAACGTCAAGCTTGGTATCAACACCCGAGATGCATGACTTTTATACTAAATTACTTTTTTAGTGCACGTTTGAATTGACGGTGAACTGAAAGTTTTGTTGAAACTTCAAAGTGTAGTTTGTCAAGGTATTTGTTTGATTTGTGCGTTGGATTAATTGTGTGAGTGTAGGAGGATTCCCTCTTGGACAACATTATGCATTGTTACACTGCATAAATTTTGACAGGACTTGGATATTGAGCTTCATGTGTGTAGAGGTATTATTTAGATTATATTCCAAAAAAAGGAATATCTAGTTAAAGCCTACATGAATGGTTTGGCTGGGTCTGAAACTAGTTTTTGGGGCTTTGAATCTTTGATTGAATTTTGATGTGAATTATGGTGAACACTTTTCAGTTTAAGGTGTGTTTAATTGGTCTTGATGATGATGGGACAAGACTGGACTGGAAGGAGACACTAGAATGCTTTTTGGAATCAATAAGTTGCTTGCTATTTCTAGTTTGTTAAACTGAGGGATCTATTAAGCAATCATCAACACATAATCTGTTTGGACGGTCCAACTCTAATTAATTTGCTAGCAAAAAGAGGACCATCTCATGGTGTCATGGTAAAGTGTGTATTGTTGAGATTTTCTCTTCCTTGCATGTCGCCGCTGTGTCTTCAGAGTGAGTTCTAATTGCTCCTCGGCGTCAATACATTATTAGACACATATAATGTTTTCTTCATGTACTGTCAAGGTGCTCATAATATTGTCTATGTCATCTTCTGTCTGTTTTATCTATTTTCTTTTTGCTTTCTATTGTGTTTCCAAATCACTAAATCTCTCTCAACTTGTGTTACAGATCTCTTTTCAATTAATCGTTTTCCACCTCATCCTCCACCTCTAAATCTACCTCCATGGTTTCAATTTGATCTGCACAAAGGATCTCCAACAGTCCCTCCAATTCGATCTAGCCACCACCTCTAAACCCTAAAAATTATGTTGGAGTTTTTATAGTTTTTTTGTTTTGTTTTCTTTCGTGTTTGCTATTGTTATTTTCAACTTGCTTCAAGTGTGCTCTCTATGTGTTTGGTACTATCACCAACATCAACATGTGGTAGAGTTTATTATTTTAAAGACCACTTATAGTTTAAATGAATGAACACCGACGACAACTGTTTTCATAAAGATAAATTCAATTAAAGACTGTGAATTTTTTATCTTTTACTATTCTTGACTATTGAGAGAATTTAGTTTGGTCGTTAAGATTAAGAATTTTGTTTGTTAATTTACTTTTTGCTTTTGAAACTATATATATTGATAATATGTATTTGATTTTCAAAATACACAAGAGATATGTCCCTAGACAAATTGATTTTACCATCCTCATTTTATCATAAGATTATTTTATTGTAAAAAAAAAACTCTAATCGGGCTTAGTTGAAGTTGCAAACTTATTGTTTTGTGCACATGCCGAAACAACTATTGTGATTTTTTTTTGGGTTGGAAAACAACTATTGTGAATTGATTTTATTAGTCCATCTCTATTGTGAGAATCATTAAAATTACTTGAAGACTATTTAATTTTCAGAAGGAAAAACGAATACGATGACAAAACAAAAAGTCTCGATCCTATTATATACGCCGTCAAATCTATTTAAAGGAAAATACCAAAGTGAAAAAGAAAAGAACCTTTCTTAGTCTTACCACAATTAAAAAGACAAAATGAAGGATCAAATAGCATCATTTGTTTTGTAGTGATCACTAATCACCACTTAATCAACATTCTGTGTGATTCACCACACCACAATCAGACAAGAACTAGACGACAAAAAATTATGCATTGTACTTATATAAAGTTTTGTTCTTTTTCGTTCTACTAATAATCATGCATGACATGCACCTAATCTTGAATGATGTTCAAGGATTTTTCTACTTCACAATCGGCACAACGGTGGCTAATTGGGTTGGTATTATCATTTGTCAAGAATCGTAAACCTTATTATGTGTGGCTCTAGTCGTTCCCCGAATAAATGGCTACAATTTTTTTTATGAACAAATGTACTACAAATTGAATTGAGAACTTAAATTAAGATTAGGTTATCGAGTTGACATTTTGGTCGGTTGATTTGATAATAACGTGATAAAAAAATGGGTGATTAGAGATTGGAAGGAATCGTAACTCTACTTTTGCTTTTATTAAGGATCGTGTGTGGCAGAAAATTAATTCTTGGCGTAGTAAGTGCTTATCAAAAGCTAGACGGGAGGTTATGATTAAGTCCGTCTTGCAAGCTATTTCGTCGTATGTGATGGGTATTTTTCAATTACCAACTACTCTTCTTAGCACGGTTGAAAATATGATGAATTCTTTCTGGTGAGGTCATGGTTGTACATCTCAGCGAGGTATCAATTGGCTAAGCTGGGAGAAATTATCTATGCACAAGGTTCACGGAGGTATGGGCTTTAAAAATCTTTCGGCTTTTAATCTTTCTATGTTGGGCAAACAAGGCTGGAAATTCTTAACGGAGCCGGACTCTGTTGTTTCCCACTTATTTAAAGCTCTCTACTTCCCAAATAAATCTTACCTCACCGCCACTATTGGTCATAATCCTAGTTATGTGTGGCGCAGTATCCTTAGCGCTTGGTTTATTGTTCGTGGAGGAGATCGATGAAGCATTGGTGATGGCGCGTCTATCCCCATTTTGAGTGAGCCATGGTTACTAAATGGCGAGTCCATTGTTGGTAACTTGATGTTCGTAATATTACTATTGATAACTTGATGGTTTCTAATGAGAAGAGATGGAATTAGACAGTTGTCAGATAGGTCTTTAGGTATGGTCTAGCAAATAAAATAATGATTACTCCTTTAATCGCTCATGTGCAGTCGGACCGTTTAATTTGGAAAGTGGAAAGACACAGAAAATATTCTATTAAAAGTGCGTATAGATTATCTCTTGAAGAACTTATTGACTCTTCTCATCTTCACCGTCTTGGATCTTGGTCAGGCATTTGGAAACTGAAGGTACCACCCAAGGTACACAATTTAATCTGGAGGATGTGCAGGGGTTGTCTACCTACTAGAGTCCGACTTCAGAATAAAGGTGTTCATTGTCCTACACAATGTGTTAGTTGTGCCTCGGGTCATGAGGATCTTGCTCACTTGCTTTTCGATTGCCCTTTTGCTACGCAAGTTTGGCATATGACCGACCTGTGGTCTCATATTACTGTGTATTCTTCTACTACCTCTGTTGTTGAGGCTATCTTTTGGCTTGTTGATACTCTGTGTGGTGAGCAGAAACAATTGTTTGTTGTAGTTTTATGGAGTTTGTGGAAGCATAGGAACCTCAAGGTATGGGAGGATGTTACAGAAGGTTGTGTTACCGTTGTAGAACAAGCAGGCGTTATGGTCACCGAGTGGAAGCTTGCAAATATTCCCGGAGGGTAGAAAGGTTCGCTAACTACACAAACATGGCGTGCAACCTCTTCTTCCTACAAGGCATGCACGTCTGATACACATTCGGTTGATTGGCAGGAACCGACACCAGGTCGGTTTAAATGTAATGTTGATGCTGCTTTCTCTTCTTCCCATGATCGTACAGGAATTGGCATATGTATTCGTGATGCGGGTGGTGTGTTTGTCTTAGTAAGGATGGTCAGTTTTCCTAATGTTTATCCTCTTGAAGTTGGCAAGCTTTGGGCTTGTTTGAAGCTCTTCAATGGCTTACCAACATGTCCTTTGACAATGTCAATTTTGAGATTGATTCTAAAATTACCCGCGATGCTTTTCATTTCCGTAGAGAAGATGTCTCCGAGTTCGGTCATATTATCACCTCTTGCAAATTTATATTTACCACTTTCTTTACAAACTTTAGGGTAAAGTTTTTTAAGCGACAAGCAAATGCAGCCGCTCATGCGCTTGCAGGAGAGGCAACATTTCTAGCTAATCTCATTACTTATTTTCGCATCCCTTCTTATATTAAACCTATTATTATGAATAAAATGCAATGAACTTCTTTCCTTTAAAATAAAATAAAAACTTTCAAGCCATAATCATAAAGACATTCACCATTTATTTTTAGCGTAGTAAGTACACAACAATACCTTCAAATTTTAGTTATGTATGAAAGATTTCGTTGCCGACTTCCTCATAATCATAGCCAAGATGTATATACGCGTGGCTTTTTTCTCCCAAAGCAAAGTTATAAAATATAAAAATGAAAACAAAGTTATGTAGCAATCATTATGCACTTGAGGCTAATGAGAAGAGACGTGTTTGAGTTTAGGTGATTGTAAAAAAATAGACATATCTTAGTATCATTAGAATATCAAGCTTTCCACTCTAGATTATGCCTAATAAGGATATCTATCTATTATTGCATTCTAGTTGGTGTAAGAAATTTGTTATGATTCTATAATAAGAAGAACAAATACAGAAGTATATCTTCTTTTGAATGCACTTTATTAACTCACATATCTGGGTAGGTCCGTCTTAAACACTTCAAAATACTGATTAATCTTAAAAATTTAGGCCCTTAACATTATTATTATTATTATTATTATTATTATTATTAGAATTTGGGTCTTCAAAAGACTTTGTCGCACAATAAAAAAAAAAAAATCAGAAGTGGATCTGGATACTGAGCTAAGGGGTTGCAGTGCAAGGACTAATCTAGGATAGACAATTAACTCGCAAATAAGAGCAAGATCATCTTAAACATTTTGGAGACATCATTCTAATCTTAAAATTTTTAACCATCAAAGATCCCAACCTAAACCACTAAGCAAACCCGTGTAAATTGGATACTAGTTTTATTTTGTTAACATATATTAATATATACTTTAATTCTTATACAATATCAACATAAAATAGATTTACAATACTGTCCTATCAAAGTCAGAACATGGGCGATAAGGTCATTACTAAATTTAACCAGCTTTGCAATTAGCCTACCCCATGAGCGGACCTAGACATGATGGTTTAGTGTGACAAAATTATAAAAGAAACTATTTAGTGTACATTCGATTTATAATACGATATATATATATATATTAGTAATGCGAAAATGAAACAAAAAAAGTGCAACAAAACAATGGCTAAGGCAAGTATGTTTCACCTCTATGTCTCATATTCGAATCCCATCCACCACACTTTTGAAAAGTTAAAAACGGAGGCGTCGGAAGTTGAACCATGGATATGACTATAGTTAAAAGACAATCTACTGATGGGCCATGTATTTAATCGTTAAACATTATCAAATTATTTGATATATATTAGTTTTTTGGTCTACTATATTAAAAAAAAATATTGGCCAATCATCTGGTGTGGCAAATGCCACACCATGCCTTATGGTGGGTTCACTACTGAATTATTGGGCAAAAATTCAGTAATCGCACTCCTTATCGTCCATCACTAGGGTCATGCCACACCATACCTTATTGGGCAAAACATCAATAATCACATTCCTTATCGTCCATCACTAGGGTCATGGCCACTACTCAGACAACAACCAAGATGTCATTATCCCTAACTTTAATGAATTTATTATCATAAACAAGTTTTCGATTAAACCAACAGGTAGGGAAAGTAAAGGGGGGAGGCTCCCTAATCGGGCATAGTTCATGATTCAAAATATGGACGTCGACAGCATGCCCTAAAGCATAGGAGGACCCAAATTCACAGTCGCTTACTCTTTTTTTGCAACGATGGTCTAGCCACCAGTAGGCACATAGAGCTTATCTGGTAGGTTGGCTACACTAAGAGGGATGGCATTAAGAACATGGTCAACGATTTTCGAACCACCAGAGAAAAGTTTGCTTCAACTTTTTTTCTTCCTTTTACCAGTTTTCTTTTTATGGTTGATCAACTTGAACAAGTTCTCCTATAAATTTGCCATATTATCTGCAACAAAGAAAATTAAAGTCAAATGCAAGAAAATATAACAACCATGGAAACAAAAAGAGGAAAACTACAATGTTTTCAAAAGTTCTCATGCATATTCATCTTATTGCCACTTTACCAACTTAAAGGTGTTGGTGAAGCATGTTTGAGTCTTAATCCTATTATGTTTATCACAAAGAACATTTCCTTCTCTATATGTCAAGAGACAAGGCTCAAAACTATCAACATAAGAAGTGAGACTAGCAAAATTATTATGCTTGCAAACCATCAGGCGATCATATAAACAAATAAACATCTTTACCCTGACGTTAAAATGGTCCTCAATTATGTAAAGAGGAAATTGGGGCACTTTCTCGTTAACGGGAGCCCCAACAATATTAGTAGTAACAACACCTACTTGATCCCGAATGGCCCTCGTCTCCATAAAAAATGAATTCTTCGCGGCCATCTTAAGAAGAATCAAATAATATTTATCCTTGAAACCACAAACAAAATTCACAAACATTTCAAAACAATTCCTCAAATGCTTCAAGAAAATTCAACTATATTTACCTAGATTATCCTTCGACCTTTGTAAGTGAAAAATGGTAAAGAAGAGAGGCAACATCAGGATCAATCACAAATGAAGACAAACCAATTTGAAGGCTCACACAAACACCATAAAATTTAGGTGTAATTGAGAAGGTGCAATGTTCAACCATTCATAGACGTGGTTTTAAAAAAGGAGAGAATGGTATCTGAGACCAATCTCTTTGAAAACTATTTCAAACATAGGAACCTTTATTCCTTCAAAATTAGTACAAATCCCTTAGTCTGAACATGGAACCCTAAGTTGACACTATCGTGTCCCAACATTATCCATCCGAACAAAGGGATGTTCAGGGGAAGCATCTCCATGACATATGAAGGTTGTTCCCAAAGGCTCCTCAGCAACCTAAAAACACACCCCTCTCTCGCTAGGAGGAGCAATATTCAAATTCGTAGTACTCTTCTTTCCTATATCACCTAAAAAGTGGGAAAGAATAAATGAATTCAACATATAATTCAAATCAACCCCCACCGCTAATCAAGTGAAAGGGCATAGAAAGTCAGAAGATAAAAGTAGCTTTGTTGTTGAAAACGTAGAAATCAATGAAATTGTGAAGGTGAGAAAAACACATGAAGGGGGGTTGAATTGTGTTTACTTTTTCTCGTTTTCTCCTACCGAAGTCACTGTTCAGAAGCAGATAGAGCTCAGCTTCTGAAGTGATAATCAGAATCTAAATGCAGCAGATAAAAACAGAGAGAGAGAGAGAGAGAGAGAGAGAGAGAGAGAGAGGAAGGACACAAAACAATTATACAAGTTCCTTCTACAAACCAGAAGTAGTACTGTCCTCCTTGCACTTCCAAGGAGAGTTCACTAAAAAAATGTAATATCAAATTACAACTGCTCAATGCTACAACTAGAAAGAGACTTCAAATTACTCAAGCACAACTGCAAGAGATTTCCTATGCTCCCGAACACAGTCAAGAGACTTCCAATGCTCAAGCACAACTACAAAAGACTTCTATTGCTCAAGCACACAAGCAAGAGACTTCTAATCAAACAGAATTACAAAGAAGTTTTTTTGAGTTTGAACACTTGATATACAATTAGTGGTGTTCACAATACAAATCAGATACAGACTCTTAAGACTTTAGAATTTCTAAAATATGAACTTTGATAAGAAATTCTAAGTGACTTTAGATGCAGAACAATAACAGAGTTTGGGACTTTGAATTGTTGTATGAGTCTTGCTTTTGTGTGTGTCTGTATATCCAACTAGCAGGTATTCACTCCTTTATATAGAGGTGTGAAAGATACGTTTGAAAATTGCCAGCACAATAAAAAGTCGTTTGAAGCTTTGATTAAAATCACCAATGATCTTTTGCCTGATATGGTTATTGTCCTATGAAGGATCAATTTCAAATACATTCCTAGTTTGAAGGGACATTTCTGCAGGCAGAGCTGTTATTCTTGTCTTGTTGCAGAGACACGAACAGAGTAGGGAAGGAAGTTGTTGTACAGTTCGTACAATTGTGCTTTGTCAACGCTCTTGATAGAACAAGCATCCAATGCTTTCAAATTCTTTCACAAAGGCCGTTGTAACACTCTTTCAGTCTAATGCAATGCTGGACGAAATTAAATCCATTACCCAACCTTTGAAGCTTTAAGTCTCTCATCTCCTGATGAACTTCAGCTTCTGGTGATCTTGCTTCTGATGAGATGTTTCTGATGAACTTGTTTCTGATGACGTCATCACTTCAGGAGCACTTATATTTTAGATGCTTCAAGTTTCCTTTTTGTTGATTCCTTTGCTCTCTTTTGTTCTTTCAGAACCTTATAAAGATATCAAATTTTTGTCTATGATCCTGTACACTTGAACAAATATTAGCATATCCAATTGACGATTTTTAATACCTTGTAATATCAAAACTCTAAGGGTAACGTATGTTAAACACATTTTGTTCCAACAAATTGTGTCTTGCTTAAACCACATTGCACCATAAAAAAGTCCAGGAGAGATTCTAAATCATAAGATACCGGCAAACTACTAAAAAAATGCTAAATAGAAAAAGTATTTCCATCGTTAAGAATGTGGAAGGACCACCACTCACGACGGCAATGCTAGCATTACTATCATGGAAACCTAGTCCTAATCATTTTTAAAACAAAAAGTAAATGGAAACACAAAACAAAGAGAAAGAGAGAAATGAACACTAACCAGTAATCAAAGAAGGCACAACAATATGAAGTCGAGACACAACCAATAAGATGCGAACTTCAAAGCTTAAAGAAATGGGCTTCAAACATTAAGAAACTTACCAAAGAGTTCTATTGAGTTATTAAGAGCTCGTTCACCCTTCCCCCTCTTTCTGCTTATTGCATTTTCAAGTCATTTCTCCCTTTCTTTTCCGTCCCTTCGAAATTAAGAGTGTTTCTAATATCATAGTCCCTTTTAAGGTATAATATCCCTTCAGAATCAAGAATAGCCTTAAGAGTATGATCCCTTAGATAATTTATTTTGATGAGTATATTTTCCTTTGATTTTGGAGAAGTTGGAGTTTAGAATGGTGGTAGCACCATATTTGAGTTGTCGCAGTAACATATAGATATTTAGGAAAAGTTAGAGGTTAGAATGGTGGTAGCACCATAAATGAGTGGTCACAATACTATAATATAGTGGTCACAGTACCATAATAGAGTAGGTCTACTATTAAATTCGGGTTGTCATAATAGTCATATTTGAAGGTGTAATTCTCGTACGGTTTTTTACGAAGTAGTAGTTAATCAAACAGTGAAGTGACCTGTTTTATACTAAAATTAGTGCGGTTGATAGTCTGTCTTAAACAATTTTGAACAATAACACGAAACATTTTAAGAAGAGTGACATAGTCGTAACTCAACCCAATAATTTTTTCGATAGTATTCAAGGTATTTTTTTCAAAGTATTTTTTTAATTACAAAACCAATGGGTGACTGGAAATTCTTTATCAAAACATACTTTAAAAATGTAAATATAACATCTTTAAAATCCAAAGATCAACTTACACCGTTTTGTCACACACATAAAACAAATATAATAATAATTAATAAATAATCATTACTTTTCAAATGATTATAGCGTATCTATTTTTTTTTTTGTGATCAAATAGAAGGTTCAAAATTTTTTATCCATCCAAAAATTGTTCATCTATCGTCTCAATACCTTCCACTCTTTGTGCTTTAATTGACTTTAGCGGTCGGGATGTTTGCAAATACTCCTACTTCCATCTCATCTGTTCTTGCTGGACACAAACCTGTATTATGATCACCGCAAATCAGAAGCAAATAGCATCAAGCTAAGTCACCAAAGATCAACTTTATGATCCGGTCCAAGGAAATAGTGGATTGCAGATAATGCAGCAGCAGGCGCACAAAGTGACCAACACAACACAACACAAACAAGTTCGAGTAGAGAGAGAAAGTGTCTGACACACGGCAACAAGACAAGTGCTATGGAGTGGCCCAGCAAGAATTGATCACTCCCTTTAATTTCTTGGCATCTTGTAGAAGATGGTGGGCTATACTTTTTTTTTTTTTTTTTAATGTATATTAATATCAAAATATCTTTAGGTTTAATGGCTATCTTTGAGTTAATAAAAACTATTTATTTTAAAATTAACGTTTCCTTTTACAAAAATATAAATATTTACGCTAGTTAATTAAATTTAAATAATACAAGGAATATTTCTTTTTGCAATACATACAAGTGAAGATGCAATTCATTATTTTACCAAAAACAATGTAATTCATTCTGTCTCAATTGTTATAAGTAAAATATCCAAGTTTTTGTTTATAAAAATAATTAATTGAATGATATTTTAATAATTACATAATTAAATATAAGGAAAAAATAATTAATGGAGTGATATTTTTAATAAAGGTATCATTTAAATACATTCACATTATTTAAGACATATTTATAGAGTTTAATTGCGATAAACACTGTCAATATAAATGTTCTTACATTGTTAGAAAATCAAGATCAATCATATATGTGATTTAAAAATAAAATAAATTCAATTAAGAGAGCACCTATGTTTCTTTCCCCTCTCAAGTGTGATGAGCTTGAACATTTTAATCCAACACCAAAAAGTTGCGAATACACCTAATCAAAATGGGAATCACTTAAGCATGGCAACAAAATCCATACCCGTGGTTACCCACCCGAACCAAACTCATTTTGACGGATTTTCCCCGTTTTGACTGGGTTTGGGTATGGATTTGGGTTTTCCCCGATTTCAAGACACGGGTATGGGACGGGTAACGGGTATATAAGTACCCACCCCGAATCCATACCCAAACTCGTTCCGAATGCAGAAAATTACTTTATATTGATATGTCATGTTATTTTGTTTGATAATTGTTGTGTTATAAAAACTATCTTTGATATTTAAAGGAGCAATTAAATCAATTGGTCTAACAAATGTTAAAGTGCACTACTAGAAAAAGAAAAATTTGAGAGGGAAATTAGTGACGGAAAAATTGAAATTCCTCACAAATTTCTTGGTCGCAAAATTTAGTGACGGAATTTGAGAGGGATTTCACGTTTTCCCTCACTAAATTTCCCTCACTAATTTTTATTTTTTTAGTAGTGTATACATTTCCTCAAAAAAAACTTAAATATTTTTTTCAATAAAAGTGGAAATTAATCTCTTCAATAATTATACAATATAGATTAATAAATCAAAAATATAGTTTATCGTTTGTAAAAAAATAAAAAAATATTTTATCGTTTTTTGGTTTTTCTTTTTAACAGTCTTAATTACGCTAGTTAATATGATTGTGTCTAAAATAATTAGATTATCAATGTACATAAATTAATATCTTCAATAATTATCCGATATAAATGAATAAAACAAAACTTTTTTTAAAAAAAAAATAGACATATTTTATATCCCTTATCTTTTACTATACATTTGCTTTTTTTACAAGATAAAATATTTGTTTTAGTCCTTTATCTTTTATTTCTTATTTTAGTTATTTATCTTTGTTAAATGTTGAACGTTAGTTATTCTATTACCTAAGAGTAAATTATACTATTTTTCCATCAAAAATGCTTGAATTACATTCTTTTCCTCTCTTAAGTTAAAATATACACTCTTCTCCGTTGAAAATAAACTTTACATTTCACTCCCTTATAAGATGCTTGAATTACAACCCTCTCCCTTAATAATTAAATATGCACTACACTTTAATCTATTTTAGCATAAATAAATATTTGTATGATATATATTAATTTTGAACCACCATTTAAGAAAAATAAATTCATTTCTTTATAATTTAAATGCCAATGATAATTAAATTTAAATATTTTGATATTAATTTTATAATTTAGAGTATAAAATTAAATTTTAAATAACCATACTTTATTGTCTTTAGTAATTTTTTGCATATTTTAATTTTATTTTCGGTTGTTTCCTATTTTATAATAGGGTTTAAAACTATATGGTAATGAAATTGTGAATCAAAAATAGCGAAAATTATGTATTCAAATTTTGAATATATTAAAATAGACCAGCAATACTTTTTTTCAAAGTGTGTTAGATTATTTATTTTTTGCTAAAATAAAAAAAAATGAGGGAGTAAAATGTAGATTTTAACATAAGAAGGGAGGGGGATGTAATTCAAACTTCTCTTAGGAGAGGGGAGTGAAATATTTTCTATATGTTTTGAATAAGAGGGGAGGGGAGAGTATATTTTAACATAAGAGGAGGAGGGAAATGTAATTCAAGCATCTTTCAGAAGAGGTGATTGTAATTTACTCATTACCTAACTATATATCAATGTCTAAGTACACTAATAATACGATTGATTATAAATTATAAATGGGAAATGAACTCGTATTTTGTAAGAGAGAATTTTGAGGAGGCAATGGTGTCCTATGTTGTTCATCATGGTAGGAACATAAAGAACGTAAGGAGTGATAAAATGAGAGTGGTTGACGTTTGTAAAGAAGGTTGGAAATGAATGGCCTAGTATATGCTTACAATTGTTGACTAGTTGAATTGTTTGTTAGATTAAATTAATTTTTTTCTTGCCACGTAGTGTAATACATGCTCGCACAAAATATAAAATAACGAAGCCTGATTGAAGGGATAATCTTTTTTTAAGGAAAATAATTTTTATTAGGGCTGCCAGAATCAGATAGAATCACTTGGAATTTGGACTCAGATATTATAATCAACCACGTGTCTCACTTGTGTAAGTTGAGATAGGCCATAATACATTTTTCCCGGGGATGGGGGATGGCCAGTGGCGGAGCTAGAAAAAAAAGTTCGGATGAGCTACTAAAATTAGTCGTTGATAAATTGTTTAAAGCCTCGCAAAATAGACCTATAATAGAATTATTTAAAGTTTTGGGTGGGCCACATCATCACTTTGCGGGAATTTAGATCAACCAAAACCTAAAACTGACATAAAATTGTATAAAATCTCGCAAAGTAGACCTATAATCGTTGATTTTTTAATTTTTTCGGGTGGGCCGTAGCCCACCCCAGCCCATGAAGGGCTCCGCCACTGGGGATGGCCATAATATTATAATACCATCCGACACTAATCTACCGCTAATGTTTTTATATATAGCCGACCATAATATTTGCATTGGTTTTTTTTCTGTGGTGGCTGGGGTTTGAACCCCAAATATTGTATATTTTATACATTATCTTTATCAATTGAGTTAAGCTCCCAAGAACTTGTATTGGTTAATCTCACACTAATAATATAATGTCTTCTTTTAGCGACGGATGACCCAACATAGTAAACAATAAACAATTATAGCATAATACAATTAAGAGTGAAGATTCATTTTGCTCATTCACAATTTTCTAACGGTCCAACACAATCTATGATAAAAATAAAACTCAATTTAATTATTGATATTTTTAATACCGAAAATAAGTTAGTTTCTCTATTGTAACAAATCAAAGACTAATTTGTAAGAGTATCCAAATTTATCTTCTTTTTTTTTGCTTTCACACCGGTTTCGGACCCACTAAAGGTGGGCGACAAATCCGACTCGTGTGTAGAGGCATGCGCACTGACCAAACATATGAATACGTACCTTTACAAACCACCAATAAAAACATGTCATCTCAACTTTTTTTTTAAAACAAAAGTAATGCAAAGTGCATTACCTATATATATATATATATATATATATATATATATATATATATATATATATATATATATAAAAAAAAAGGTATTAAAAAAAAAAGAGTGAA
>Ga0315914_1006496_pt1 | contig 16555 bp, 4 predicted proteins | sample MpolenodulesMG_FD_203920 | JGI IMG/M metagenome (GOLD analysis project Ga0315914, IMG submission 203920) | Medicago polymorpha root nodule microbial communities from Los Angeles, California, United States - elongated nodules | ecosystem: Host-associated > Plants > Roots > Nodule | place: USA...
TGTCTGTAATTTTTTATAAAAAAAATTTTATATATATATATATATATATATATATATATATATATATATATATATATATATATATATATATTCGAGTTAGTTCATGAACCAAACGAGTCGAACTATTTATAGTTCATGTTCAACTCATTGAGTTAACGAACTCAATTTTCAGCTCAAGTTCAGCTTGTTTTGTTCATGAACCAAGTTCAACGAGTTAATTGTAGAATCGAGTTTTGAACTATTTTCGAGTTGGATCGGTTCATTATAAAAGACACTCCTTAAGTGATGTGTTATTTCTCATCTTTGTGCGATGTGTTTTTCATTTCTCATCTTAGTGTGATGTTTATCTCTATCTCTATCTCTATCTCTATTATAAACATTTCCCTTCTTTTAAATCAAAAGTACACATGGCATCTTCATGTTTCTTATATCATTTAATGTTTTCTTATCATCCAATCAAAATTGATTATGACACATTTATTTTATATCAACCAATTAAAAAGGATGATGACTCATTTGTTTTTCATGAGCCAATCAAAATGGATCATGACTCATTTTCAAATTAATACATGGTTTTTTTCTCTATATATAGACAATTTGTTTTTCATCATATTCATCTTTCTCCCATAAAAAATGTATTGTGTATTTTTATTTTCATGGTAATAGATTATGGGTTGATTTTCTTTTTTTATTTGTACCTTAGTTTCCATTGGAGAACATATGGCTTCAAATTCTAAAAATCAAATTCTAAAAATTTATTCAATTTCTCATATAAATCCACTATATATTGTACATCTCCATGTATGTTGTTCAAATACGCAAGTTCATCATATGAAACTCAAGTTCTAACGAGTTATCACATAGATCTAATCATGTAACTTGAAGAAGGTTTACGTACCAAAATAAAAATTAAGAATGTTTATTTGATAAGTCTATTGTTGGTGTTTTTTCATTTAAACTTATTGTAACGACCAATATTATATTCTATTGTAGTTTTTTTTTTAGGTTTTTGTCATTCCTCTTTGCATATTTTTTTTTATGATTTTGTGATGTTTGTGCGTTTGATTCCAGTTTTCACTCATTTTTTGAAATTTTTTACTTTTTGTACTATTGTCTTTTATATATATAATTATTGAAAATTATATTTTTTTTATGGATTTCTTTATGAATTTTGGGTTTTTTAATACATTTTATTGTGTCATTCGATTTGTAGCTTAGTAATAGCATGCAAATGAAATTTTTATTTTTGCACGATTCACAAGGATTAATAATTATACTATTGAATATTATTTTGTTTATCAATCTCTAGATCAACACATGAACTTTTGTTTTATTTGCCAACAAAGGTATGTAAAATTTTATTTATGGGGCCAAGTTATCAACATAAATTACAATAAACTCTTATATATTTGGTAACATGATAAATGTGATTGATAACATATAATTAAAAACATTCATTGTCACTTATAAGTGTCTTTCTCCTCAATGTCTTACATTCGATTCTCTCTGATGTTAATTTAGATGAGTTAATTTAGCTTCTTAAAAAAATATATACATAAACAAAGTTAATTATAAAAAATCAATTGTCAATAATTTTTTTTAGGGAATCAATTCTCATTGATTATCGTTCTTATTACTATAATTTTAAACTCACACCTTACTTGACAAGTTGATCATTTGGTAAGACGATAAGTGTGATTGATAACATATAAAAATATTAATTGTCACTGATAACATATATAAAAGGTTAATTATAAAAAATCAATTCTCATTAATTGTTTTTTAAAGAATCAACTCTAATTGATTATTTTTGTTATTATATAGTAAGTTTTCCATACCATGTTTTGCCAATTTTCATGTGTGTTGCTATTCTATTTTATTACATCCGTTTTTCTCTTCCTTTTATATTCATTTGGGTGAATGATACTTATTTTTCTTTAAATGAATCTCTAAAAAATATCAATTTTAATCATCAAATAAATCTCTAAAAAAATGTTCTAAGATAGCTTTACCATAATTGTCACTTATTTTTTATATTAATAATAATAATAATAATAATAATAACTGAAAAATATTTTAAAAATATTTACTAAAGATTAAGGTCCACCTTTGGACAAGACCATATCTTGAACGACTAGAGGCTACTCAATATGCATAAATTATGAAAATATATACTAAGCAACTAAATAATAAATGTTCCGTAAATAGTTACTTAATAAATATTTACTCAATTGGAAGGAAGAAAGTCCAACCAAATTTGCACTAATCATGAAAGAATATATTAATAAATTTTTTCCTCCTAAGAATGTATGTCAAGTAATACAAAAATCTAAATATTATATTGAAAACTGGGTATTTAATTATTTAAAATTTCCTTCAAAATGATTATTTAAAAATTAAAATAATTTTATAGAATAAATCACGAAAACAGGTCAGATCTATTTCCATAGTCTCTCAATTTGAAATAAATATAGAATGAAAAAAATTAAAACTTAATAAGAATACATTAATCCAATTCAATTAGAGCCATCAAAATAGGTCAACTCATATGGGTCGTTCTGCCAACCCGAATAAAATGTAGGGTTTATCCTTAATATTTATCCCAAGTTATTTTATTTCTTTTTTCCCTGACCCTATATAACCCGATACACTTTAGGGATAGCTCTTATCAAATATGGGTAGCCCGATTAGACCGCGTAACTTAAAATGGTAAATAAATTATTAATATTTATGAAATGCTAAAGCCTTCTTTTTTTAGCCACTAATATATTTTATTTGATGGAGAAAATTACAAGGTAGATTAATGCATAGATGCTATAAAAGAAAGAAAAAAAATCATGATTTTTTAAAGCAGGAAAAGTTCATGCTTTTATGAATCGTAAAATTGAAAAGGTCATAAGTTGCAAGTTGGTAAACTTGAATGGGGTTGCGCTCCCCCAAGAGATTCATGTTTTTTTCTCTTTGTTTTATTTACATTGCATCAAATCAAAAATACATGTCGCATTTTCATATCTCTTTCAAATGCATTTTCACATTATTATTCAAATATGAATTTAAATTCATATAGAATAAAAAACGGTATAACTCAAGACAATTAGAATTAAAACATGAATTGTGAATATAAATGGATTTGATTTGATTTATTACTTAATGCCATCTAACTAGTACTTTGATTTTTACCGTTATCATTTATGATGTTGAATATGTTAGTTATTAGGAGCATATTCATTTTTTATTTGTAACCTAAAAAAATTATAATTGAATATTTTGTTTTTTTTTCACCAATTAATGTTACTACATAAAATTTTAGGACTACGCATATTTATGGACGTGGTTGTACTTTTATTATAAAATATTACGGTCCTTATTTATAAGAAGAAAAACCAAAAAAAACATCAAAATCAATGCAATCATTAATTAGTGCAACTTTTTTAATATTTTTACAAATATACCCTCATAAAAAATTGTGAAACATTAAACACACATACTAATATTAAAAGACAAACATTAAATAAGGGGTATAAAAGTCTTTTAAATATTAACGACACCTTAAAGTTGAGACATTTTCTTATAGATAGGACCAAAAAAAATTAGAAAATTTTATTATATATAGGACTGGAGGGAGTACTTTCATTTCAACATTCCTTACACCATTTCAATATTCATTCGTACAATTAAAAATTCTTTCTTAAATTTCATTTTTTTTTTGTATTCATCAATCTCAAATTCAAGCAAAATAACTAATGTTAATTGGTTATTTGAATGGTTATCGGTGCTCTAAATTGTTTTTTCTATTTCAATCGATTCACTTTATTTACAAGTCTCACATAATTTGTTTCTTAATTCTCTTCAACTTTTTCTTCCAATTTATTTCATTCTTCTTTAGTCTCTGATTATTTCATCTTTCTTTTCTTTTTCTCTTTTTAAATATTAAGTAAATAATTCATGCATATATGTTTTGTAAGTTTTAATAGCTTTCCTTAATAATTTAAACTCAAAAGAGCTATGAGTGCATTCGTTGGTCTATATTCTCTAATTCATTAATACTTATTAACGAGTGTTGTGATAAGAGAGATTGATAGAAAGAAAAAAAAATTAAATGACGTGTTGAGTGTTTGAAAATTATGGGTGTTAAGATATAAGTTTTGTTAAGTAATTTCCTTCTAAAAATTGATCTTTCTACTCAAATTTAAAATTATTAGTCTTCTTAAGTTTTACCTTACCTTAGCAATTATTAGTCTTCTTATGTTTTTATGGGAAAATATTAGTAGTTAGTATTTTGTTGAAAGTGGAGGAAAATGTTATTTTTTGAGGATCGAACTCGGAAGCTCTAACTTAGATCTCCTTCAATATCCCTTAGCTCACATTTCTGCTATTAATAGTTTCTACAACCAAAAATTGGTCATTCACAATAATTAAAGAGATAATTATTTCTTGACAATAATAAAAAAGAGATTCTCTAAAAAAAAAGATAATAATGCCATTGAAAATAATAAGTAAAAAAGGGGACAATTGTATCTTTGACAATAATTATAAAAAAAAAATAAAAATTGATCCCCTAACAAAGTATTTTTAAGCATAGCGAGATAGAGACTAAAGTTTTCGATTTATTTTTTTGCACTAAAATGTGCTTTTATTTTTCTTAGGAACTAAATCGTGTCTCAATTTTTATACGAAACTAAAATTTGTCTTAACTGAAAATTCAAGTGCGTCCTCCTTCAACATACGTTGCTAAATCAAGAGCACAATTTAAGGAAAATATATGTTGTTCCAACTAGACTCTAATCATTTGTGCTCATATATATTATTAAGACAATTTTAAGACCATTTATGAATACTCTGACATAGTGGAAGTAAACACTTAATCTTTGGATCATGTAGATCTTAACAGGTCTAGGTCAGAATCGGAAAACTATAGCAATTATCATTATCAATATTTTATTAAAACATATAATACCAATTTTTTTAAATGTATAAGACAAGTTAACTTTCCATTATTGTATTTATGGCAATAACAATGACAATAAAAATGATTTCAAATCGGGACTAGACTGTGTTTGACACAAGTGTCCATATAATACCAGTTAACTTTCCATTAGGTACCTCTTCTGCTTCCTCACAAAGTCAAATCGGGAAATGATACCATCGTTGAACCTTATGAGGGAGTCAACATTGGTGTGGATTGATCCATTGAACATAGATCAACCATATAAAGCAGAATGATACTAGACTGTGCTTAACACAAGTGTCCATACTAGATAATAAAGATAATTGCTGGTAATTTAAGGGTTTTTTTTTTGAAGAAGTCAGACATTTTTGGGTAATTAACTTAAAAAAAATTAGGCTCAATTAAAAAAATGTCAAAGCATTTAAAAGTGTCCAATAAACACGTTTTTTTTTTTACTCAACAAATCACATAAGAGTTTATCCATGATTAAATCCATCAAAGACAAAAAGTGAATGGATTTAAAATACTAAAGATTAATTAAAAAATATTGCATGAAAGCGAACGACATCCAAACCCTTAAATTTAATATAAAACTTAAACATCTACTCTTATACTGGTCATCTCATTTATATGTTTGTCAACATCTACTCTTGCATCCATTGTGGAATTTTAAATCAAAATTAACCCATTAACATATTTCCCTTAAGTGTGAGACTCGATGCATTTGTGATTCGGTGACATAGCCAAATAAGGCTAGACAAAGGAACAACATGGTAAAAAAGGTGAATTGATAGTAGTTTAATGGATGTAGGCTTATGTTCCTATATTTAATGAAAAGAGATCGAGAAAGGAAATTAGAAAAGAAAGAATATGAAAAAAGAAATTTGAATATGAGAGAAATGATAAAGAAAACAAAAGTTTGTATTTTGTTTGTGGAAGTATTCGGAATAGAGTGAGTTATTAGTAATTTTATTGGTTAGTTGAAGGAGTTTGAGATTTATGAGTAGTATTTTACCAAAAAAAATAGACTCAATTAAAAAATGTCACATCATTTTAAAATGTCACTTTGTCAACTCAACATAACACATTAGTATTTTTTCATTGTCTGATTCCACCAACGACTAAAAGTGAAGGTACAACAACAACCAAGCCTTATCCCACTAAGTGGGGTTGGCTATAGAGATTCAGTTGTTTTTTTTTAATGTTTGATGTAGATGCTAACACAACCCTCTTCTTTTATCTTGGATTGGGACCAAGACTACCATAAACAAGATTAAAGATCAAAAGTGGAGGTATTTGAAAGAACATAGGTTGGATAAAAGCAATTACATGAAAGCGAACGACATCCAAAAACTTATATTTAATATAAAAAAAATTAAGCAAATGACATCAAAAAACTAAGACAACAATTTATCAAAATGTTTGGAGTTTTGAAGGAGCCTATAATGACTTCGATCATCACATTTGGTTAAGAGAAACCCTATAAGTGATTTCGACACCACACATTCATCCAAAAACTTAAGACATTAGGTATATTTGTCATTTAACTTATATGTTGCTCAATATATACTCTTGCCTCCAATGTAGAAGTTTTACTCAAAAATGACACATTAACATCTCTCCCTTAAGTGTGAGATTCTTTGTGTCTATAATATGGTGAGATATCAAAATAAGATCAGAGGAACAACTTGGTAAAAAAATGTGAGTTGGTGGCTATTTCATATCTTTGTCCCTTTCTTTAATGAGAAGATAGAAAGTAAATTAGAAAAAGAAAGAAGATAAAAAAGGAATTTGAACATGAGAGAAATGATAACAAGAAAAACTAAGGACAATGTGTTTTATCCATGATAGTATAATTAATAAAATGAGTTGCTGATAATTTTAAGAATCTGTTGAAGGAGATGGAAATTACTAGATAATCATGCTACCAAAATAATAGACTCAATAAAAAAAATGCAACAACAAATTAAAATGTCTTATACGCATGTATTTTGTCAACTCAGAGCAACATGTCTACATTTTTCCATTGTCAGATCATACGAAATACTAAAAGTGAATAACAAATATGCATTAAAGTTAGTGAGATCCAAAAGCTAAAATTTAAGATAAAGAATTACAAACGACACCCAAAAACCCCAAAAACTAATCAAACAAATCATTATAATGTTGCGACTTCTATGGGAACCTACGTTGAGTTGTATCATCATATTATTCCAAAAGCAATAACACAAGTGAGATCAACATCACATATTCACCCAAAGTCGTAAAGCATTAGGCATATGGATAATCTCCCTCATAGGTTGCTTAACATCCACTGTTGCATCCAATGTCGACTTTTAACTCACACTTGACACATTAACATCTTCATTAAGTATGAGACTTTCCGTGTCTGTGATCCACCACCAAGACGCACTCCCTCTCCCCCCATAATTCTGAATCGGGATATGATAACACCATTGGGCATTCTAGGAGATTCAACATTGATGTCAATCGACACATTGTAGAAAGAGAAACCACACAGGTGAGAATGATGTCACATTTTTATCGAAAGATTGAAGACTTAAATATGAGTTTTATTCATTTATTTGTTTTATCAACCTCTACTTTTTTATTCAATATTGAACTTTAATTGACACTTGATACGTCATAGTATTTTCTCCCTAAAATATGATGAAATTCTAGCCCGTGCTTTGCACGGGTGTCCATACTAGTTTGATTAAAAGTAAAAGATTGACTTTGATTAATTGCAAATTCAATCAATGATTTTAATGTAGTCAACGTTGCAAATCTAGAGTCGTGAGTAGTCCAGAGACTTAAATATAATCATATTTGTAGACATATATGTACTCTCCCGTTTTATACTATTACATAGATGTTGTAAACTTGTTCACCAATTTATTCTTTTTGTTTTTAACGATTTAAAATTTGTATTGCATCAATGTACTATTAATTTAAATGTTTGAATTTCGTTTATTTTTGTAAAAAAAATCCTAATAATTGTTTTCAATACTTTTTTTGTGGGTTGACCCGGTAAGTCTGCGCCCGTACAGGTATATATATTGCTTTCACTGAATAATTATTTTGAGCTTATGTAAATAAATAAACTTTTATATTAATTTATAAGCTATCACTAACAAAAATTGTATCTTCATAAACGGTTTTTTATAAACTACCTTAAAAACTTATAAATAATACATAAAAATTTATTTATTTGCATAAACTATTTTATATAAGCTTTAAAACAAGTTAATCCAAACGGGTTAATCTACCTTAAAAAATGAAAGTGTAATAATTCATAAAGTGACTCCAGAAGTTAAAGCGAGTGAGCAAACGAATTCAAGTATTGACAAAAACAAACAACATGTCATCAAGCACGCAAGTGGTTGTTCTAGACAACGGCGGAGGTCTAATAAAAGCCGGTTTCGGCGGCGAACGCGACCCATCAACCATACTCCCCAACTGTCTCTACAAACCCCTCACCTCCAAAAAATGGCTACACCCAAACCCTATCAACACCCCTTCCTCCTCCTCCTCCGAACAAGACCTCACCTCCGCCTCCGTCCGCCGCCCCATCGACCGCGGCTACCTAATCAACCCCGACCTCCAACGCGATATCTGGTCCCACCTCTTCACCTCTATCCTCCGCATCAACCCTTCTCAATCCTCTCTCCTTCTCACTCAACCCCTCTTCACTCTCCCTTCCATTCAACACTCCCTCCACCAACTCGTCTTCGAAGATTTCAACTTCTCCTCTCTCTACGTTGCTGATTCACCTTCCCTTGTTCATCTCTACGAAACCAGCCAACGTCCCAATGGCCTTCTCTCTAAAGCCCAATGTAGTCTCGTTGTTGATTCTGGTTTTTCCTTTACACACGCTTCGCCTGTCTTTCAGAACTTTACTCTTAACTACGCTGTTAAGCGTATCGATTTAGGTGGTAAAGCCTTGACCAATTACCTCAAGGAACTTATTTCCTTTCGTTCTGTTAATGTCATGGATGAAACTTTTATTATTGATGATGTTAAGGAGAATCTCTGCTTTGTTTCTGTTGACGTCGACAAACATCTTAACATTGCTAGAAAGAGTGGGAGAGACAATGTTTTCAAGTGTACGTATGTTCTTCCTGATGGTGTCACGCACACAAAAGGGTTTGTTAAATATCCCGAACAAGCAAGCAGGTATCTTGCTGAAGGTAAGGGAATGAAGGATGATATCGATGATCACCAGGAGATTTCTAAACAACAACCTCAGGACAACAGACAGAAAGTTGATTTGACAAAAAATGTATTTGTTTTGTTGGAATTTTGTTTTTTTAAGTTCGCATTCAAGTGTAATGATTTTATTAACTTTTTCTTGCTTTGTGTTCTCTAGGAATTTGATTTGACGAATGAACGGTTTCTTGTCCCCGAGATGATCTTCCGTCCAGCTGATTTGGGTATGTCTTTGTTAGTAGTTTCATTCTAGTGCTGTTTTCAAATTAGATTAGATGCACAACATGATTTCAATAAGGTTTTGTCATTTTATGATTCTTGAAATTGTGAAATGTTGTATTTGAATGGGGAAGATATGTCGCGGTTGTCATGTGTATATGTAAAGTGTCTATAAAACCTTAATATTGTAGTTGCAATCACAATTGTAGAATGTTGTAATACAGAACATTGGATTTTAGTTAAATATTTGGTTGATGAGTTTCTTAAGTGGATGCAAATGAGGATCTTAGTCTAATTTTATTATCCACCCCTTCGTGTTAGGTTTTTCTTATGTTCTCGGCAAAATGCTGAACAAAATGATTTGCAGGAATGAACCAGGCTGGTCTACCAGAATGCATTGTACGAGCAGTTAATGCCTGTCATCCGCATCTTCATCCTGTACTCTATGAAAGGTAACTTTGGTTTGATTTCCACCCATTTGATTTCATGACCCTGTTTGTGAATTGTTGCCTTTTCTTACTTCTCACCCTCGTCTTTTGACGTTGTGTTTACTTTTTTTGGCAGCATTATTTTAACTGGTGGAAGCACCTTGTTTCCTCACTTTGCGGAGAGATTGTAAGTTTTTTGTTTCGGCTACAACAATTTGTACCATGCTACCATAATTTTTTTGGTTAGGTGGGCATGGTTTGTTTATTTTCTTGATACCAGACCAAATATTTGTACCAATTTTTATGGATAAACATTTAAATTTGAACCTTTTTATCTTGTTGTGAAACTGATTTGGTTTATGGTGAACTGATTTTAAACTTGTTTTAGTATAGAATCAGTTTCACAACTTATTTTAATCCTCACACAATGATGTTAAGTTTTCCAAGGTAATCAAGCCTCACCTCAAGAGAGGCTATCACCACCTTCCACTTCCGACGTGGCACTTCATAGTACTCCTCCTCCCTATTAAATTTCAGCTTCCCCTCTGTCAACACCACCGGTATCCACACTGTGAAAGCTCACCGGTCCCAAGTCCAGGTTTCCATCACCTCTCTAGGAAACCTTGTTCAGAGAATGATCTGAAATCAGTAGCAAGCTCCCAAAACCATAAGCAATATTGCAGATCTTTGCTCTACTGTGATATGCTGGATACACATCGTTACAAAATTGAGCCTTGAAACTAGCAAAGGGAAAACCAGAAAAATAACTAGCCGAGAAATTAATAATGGAATTAATTTTTCTTTTACATGGATATTTTTGGGAACCAAACATGAAATAGGGGAGGGAAATGAGATGTACCAGTTTCGGAACTTGGGCGAGGCTGGTGGAATGTAGTCCGTGATTTGAGAAATAACATTTCTAGATCACAATTTTTGGATTTGGAATTTGAGAGTAAAAGTGTTTGACTATTTACGAAATCCAAATCAGAATAATAAACGGATTTGATTTATCTGTTTGGTGAAATGTTTGGTTATTTTAACTGTGATTTACTTCAGTTTCAAATTTGGTTTGTTTGGCAATATTGCCTTTTCTGGAGACCCCTATTTTTTGCCACTTTGGTGTCCTATCTTTTATGTGTACTTCATAGCGTGATTTACAAGTTTAACTAATTGATTATGAAATTTTGTAGAGAGAAGGAGCTTCGGCCTCTAGTTCCTGATGACTATCGTGTGAAGATAGCTACACAAGAAGAGTAAACATCTTTCCTAGGCTATTTAGTTTCTTGTACGTTCGTAATTTCTATATGAATTAACGGTTCTTCTATAGTCCCCTGCTAGGTGTTTGGCGTGGAGGATCTCTCCTGGCATCGAGTCCAGACTTTGATGCGATGTGTGTGACCAAGGCTGAGTATGAGGAGCTTGGTTCTGCTAGATGTCGCAAGAGATTTTTTCAATGACAATTCATGCCACGAATGTGACCATGTAAATCTTGTATGTAAGCTAACATGTACTAACTACTGTCTAGTTAGTGAGATTTGTTCGTAAAGGTGTCATTTATCATTCTCTCACATTTTCTAATTCCTACAGCTAACTCACACAAACGGTGCTTAGGAGAGAAGGTAGTGAGTTGCCAATGCAACAAGTGTGCAAATGGAGTCGTACTAGATTCTTGGGACAAAGGTGTGAAGTTTGGATGACATACAATTTTGGAGCATGATGTTTCACAGACTGGTATTTGAATCTGTGTCTATGGATGGTAACTTCCCTTCTGTCTGGGCCGCAAGTATGGAGTGCTTTTGAAGTGCCAACTAATATGGTGTTGGATGAATTTTATGTGTGATAATATGCAATATGTAAAATTCAGAAGTTAGCCTTAAAAGTATTTCATCGCAAGCTTTTAAAAGTGTGTAATTCAATGAATTTGTGGGTATGTTGTTGCAAGTAGAATTCTGTTCTTGTTTTCCCCTGTCAATTTGATCAAATGGTTGGAATTTGATTCCTTTAATCTACTATTAAAGTTTAATGATCAATTATGATAATCTGTTTGGCCGTTTCATAAAAAAAAAAACTAGTTTTGAGTTAAAACTAGTGAATACAAAAGCTTAAGATAGTGACTTACAAAAGCTTTAAAAGCTGGCTATATCCTAGGAATAGGATCAAACTTCCTGGTCCAAGAGATCAAATCAAACAATTAGAATGTAGGACAAAAGAGCAGCACAAACTTGGAAGTCTATCAATAAGAATACGAAAAACCAAAAAAAAAGAAAAAGAAATAGAAATAAATAAGCAATGCATTATCATTAAAAGTATAAATAAATATGCAAGAGATTGTATTATGAAGAAGTGAATAAAAAAAACAATTCGAACCTGACATTTTTTACGGCAAGAAGACAATTTGATCCGTATTGTGAAGAGTAGTGTATTTTATTAACATAGACAATTATGGAGGATGCAGTAAAGACTAGGGCACTTGATAATAAATATAAAAAAAACTTTATTTTAAAATGATGCATTTAACACTTCTAAATTTTTTAAAAGTTGAACTTTTTTTTTTTTACCTTCAATTTGTCACTTATTTCCATTTTAACTTTTTAACAAGTGCTTCTCTCAAAAAAAAAAAAAACTTTTTAACAAATGCTATTATGGTTAAGTACGATTAGCATGACCTAAGTATTAAACCTCCAATTCAACATGCTTTACAATTTCCATTACTGGACTCGAGGCTGCAAATAATATTGTTGCGATATGAAGAAGTCACTATCAATACCTGCTATAAACGGACAAATCGTGAGGACGTGAAGAAAATGAAAAATAAAAAAATAGTAGATAGTTTTTGTTTTTGTTTTTGACAGAAAAAAATAGTAGATAGTTGATAAGCTATCTTATAGCTGCTAGCGGGTACGATAACCAATTGAATTTGTAGTGTTTGGCAATAAAATTAATGGTTGAAGTAAGTACGAAAAGACACTCCTAAAAAAGTATGAAAAGAAAAAAAAAATATGCAATCAAATATTGTACTATTGAAGCATATAAAACGCACCCGAAGGTTCATTTTTTAGGCCTAGAAGATTCCAGTCACATCCTCCGCATAAAAAAAACTAGAATGGAAATTTGATTCCAAAGCAAGATAACAATAATATACGTCACCATAAAATATTAACATTTGACAATCAATCAGGAAATGGTGATAATATTATCACATTGAGCAGTGCCACTATCAAATTGGTAAATCAATATCTGAATAATTATTGATTATCATATAGTTAAAGGGTGAAGATCCTCTCCATTTCCTAAATAAATGGAGATTGTCAACTACTATAGTTTTGAAGTAAATATATATGTGCATTTATATCATATATTTACTTCAAAACTATAGTAATTGACAATCTCCATTTATTTAGGAAATGGAGAGGATCTTTTCACCCTTTAGCAAATTCTAAAGAACAAATATTGATGAAGGTAAATTCAGTGTTGTGAACTATTTAAGGTAAATGGCTTTAAGTTTGCTCAGGTTTGAAATTAAATAACTAAAGGAAAAAAATTAAATCTTCGAAAATTAATTGTTCTGTTCCTACAAGTTGCAAATGGCATCCTCATGAATTGACTACAGAATATAATTGCAACAGAAATATATTTTTGTTCATGTAAGAAACTCATGTAGATTAGAAAAGCATATCTGATAGGTTTAGACACAACTGAAATTTCACATATCAATACCCTATAATAACTAAAAATTGAAAAACAATACCCTAGATCAAAAGTAGATAGGAAAAAATGCTGCAAAGATTGAATACAATGTAGACCGAGATGGTGTAAATGAGATATTGAGATTCCAAGAGCAAACGGTAAAGAAAGATTCTAAGAACAAAGATTTTGGCGCGAGTCAGTGATTCTAAATGAGGGAAATTGAGTTTTTGTGATCGAAATTCTAAGCAAGAGATTTATAGAACGAGAGGAAATTTCTAAGTTTAGATTAGAATAGAGATCAAGTGTTTCAGAATTCTGATGAGAGTAAAGAGCGAGTGTTACGATTGTGAATGAACGTGAGCGAGAGCAAGTGATTTTGATTTTAAATTTGTGAGTGTTATTTTCAATGAAAAGAGGAGTGATTCTGAATTAAGCATTATACTTGGTAATTTGTTAAAAAAAAAAGAAGGAAATTACACTCCCCTTTTCCTAAGAGAAGCTTGAATTACACTCCCCTCCCCCCTCTTATGTTAATATATACACTCCCCTCCTTTGAAAAGTAAAATTTATACTCCCCTCCCTTATAAGATGTTTGAATTACAACCTCTCCCTTAATAATTAAATATGCACTACACATTAATCTATTTTAACATAAATAAATATTTGTATGATATATACTAATTTTGAACTACCATTTAAGAAAAATAAATTCATTCTTTTATAATTTAAATGTCAATGATAATTAAATTTAAATATTTTGCTATTGATTTTATAATTTGGAGTATAAAGTTAACTTTTAAATAATCATGCTTTATTGTCTTTAATCTTTTTTCACATATTTTAATTTTATTTTGGTTTGTTTCATATTTTATTATAGGGTTTAAAACTACACGTTAATGAAATTGTGAATAAAAAGTAGCGAAAAATACGTATTCAAATTTTGATTATATTAAAATAGACCTGCGATACTATTTTTTTTTCGAAGTTTGTTAGACTTTTTTTTTTTGCTAGATTATTAGAAATAAAAAAAAATTGAGGGAGTAAAGTGTAGATTTTAATATAAGAGGGGAGGAGAATGTAATTCAAGCTTCTCTTAGGGGAGGGGAGTGAAAAAATTTCTAATATGTTTTAAATAAGAGGGGAGGGGAGTGTTTATTTTAACATAAGAGGGGATAAGAGTGTAATTCAAGCATCTTTGAAGTGAAGTGAGTGTAATTTACTCAAAAAAAAACACAATAGATAGTCAAACATTGATTTGGTAACTTCAGATCACCCACCAACATGATATGACCGCAACCAAAAGTGTTAGAATAGAACTAGTTGCTAGTGATTGGTTGTATGCATGCCTCGAAAAAAATGACAAAAAAACACAACCAAGTTTTCAAAAGGGGAAAAAAGTATAGATCGATTCAAAATATTAATTTTGGTTTGATTCGGTTCAGTTCTCCCAAACCACAAACAGTTTGGTGCAATTTTTGTGAACCATTATGATGGTTCATTTTGGTTTTCTTCAAAAAGTCGAACCATGTTCCCCCCAACCCTCAGCGACAGTTAACTATTGTTGCGCTCTAATATGCAGACAGTAGCATTTGTAATGTTAACCAAGACACATATTGGTTTGTCTCAACACCTATAAATAACATAAGCACAATTCCAAAAGCAGTACAACCAATTCACCAACAACAATCGATCATAAGCAACACCATTACATAATCAGGAAAGTCCTGATCGGCCTCAAGTACCCGGAACGACCCAAAACATGGGGTTCTGCACTGTGCAGCTCACCACAGCGAGCTAGAGCTCGCCCAACGAATTGCATGCATGAACATATGACTCAATAATGCATACGTTCACACCATAAATCACCAACATTAACATCTTCATTTTTCATACATGCGATCACTGTCAATTTCACCGTCATTTTGCATGTGAATTCACCATCAATATATATATATATATATATATATATATATATATATATATTAAAATTATTATAATCAATGTCATGTTCATCATCAACAACAATCACCATTCAAAAATATCACCTTAAGGATATCACATCATCACAAATTCACATTTAACATAAAAGCGGACCATTAGTCACATCATGGCAATCAACACCTTAAGCACCCAACCAACAATGATTCATTCTTATTTAATCATATCATCATGAATACAAAGCCAATTACGAGTTATCTCATGTTAAAACCTTAATTTGACAAAGTTTGTCTATTTCCATAATATTCATCTTTTTCTAAGCAATTCACCAAAGTCTGAGCATTCAAGACCAAACACCTCAACAAAGTATATACACATATCACATATCACATATAATTGCAGTAGCATATTCACATTCAATTTACAAGCCAATTCCGATTAATTACAAAATTTCACTAAGTTCGTCTTATTTTACCATTTTTCAAAAGGATTCCAATTTTCAAAGCAAAACCAAGTTGAAGTTCATGAATACCATACAAAACCATTTTATAAATCATAGTTACATTAAAAAACCTTAACCCTACCCTTTCCCCTTAAGAAAACGAGTTTCGGAAAATTATGCGTTCTTGAGCATTTTTCAAAAAGTTTGATTCGGTTCACAAAACCAAGTTCAATCCAATTCATTTGATGTTTTCAAAGGTTTAGAAAGTATAACAACAGTTAAATGCATCAAAAGAATCATTTCGGAAAGTCCGGATCAGCCCCAAGTACCCGGAACGACCTAAAACATGGGGTTCTGCACTGTGCAGCTTGCTGCGAGCTAGAGCTCGCCCAACGAGTTGCATCAGGACAGAAGCCCTATTCTTGGGTTTTCCCCTCGGGAAACCCTCCAATTTTCACATCAAAATCCCATTTTTGATCCCCTTGTGTAACACCCCGTTTTCCCAACAATGTAAATAATACATATAATCAGAGCATTCAACATTGAACGGAATGTCGCACTACATTAAAATATAAATAGAGAAAAATTACTATTTATTAAAACAACTTTCTCAAAATTCAATTACATCGCAGCGGAAAATTAATTCATTATTCAACAACATTGGCACTACGGCCTCAACGTAAA
>Ga0315914_1006498_pt1 | contig 16553 bp, 7 predicted proteins | sample MpolenodulesMG_FD_203920 | JGI IMG/M metagenome (GOLD analysis project Ga0315914, IMG submission 203920) | Medicago polymorpha root nodule microbial communities from Los Angeles, California, United States - elongated nodules | ecosystem: Host-associated > Plants > Roots > Nodule | place: USA...
GAAATTATTATGTTTTATTATTGTTTTATTCATTATTTTTATTGAGAATAATCTTAAAAAAATTAAAATCAAAATAATGTTTTAAAAAAAAAAAACTCATTCCATTTTTTTAAAAAGATTTATTTTATTTTATTTTTTTTTCATTTTCAATTCATGTTGCTGCTGCTAATTTCTCTACTGCCGTAGCTTTTCTTTATCGTTAACAGGTTTGGTCTCTTTCATTTTCAATTCATCGTTAACAGGTTTCTTCTCTTTTATTTATTTATCAATATGAATTCATCAAAAATAGGTTTATACTAAAATCTATTTCTCTAAAAAGATTTTTTTGATTTTTTTTACGATTTTTCTCAATAAAAATAATGAACAAAACAATAATAAAACATAATAATTTCATTGAATGTTTTTTTTTATAGATAAAATATAATTCACGGACCAATACCAAAGTGCAGGGACTAATATCAAAAAATGTTAAAAGTGCAGGGACTAATGATATTTTTAAGTTAAAAAATAATGAATAAAATAATAATTAAAAAGTTGATTTTTTTGTCTTTTAGTGTGCCACATGGCGTGCCATGATTGGTCCACGTGGCACAACGTTAGTTGGTTTTTTTTAACAGATACTTAACAAAAGGACTAAAACCAAAAGTTTTACAAAGTGCAGGGACCAATGCCAAACAAAAAAAAGCGCATGGGCCAATGCCAAAATTGAGTGAAAGTGCAGAGACTAAACACACATTTAAACCTTTAGTTAATAAGTTATGTTGTTTGAACAATCATTTGAATGATGATGACGAAGGGAGTAATATTTAGTTAATAAGTTGTGTTGTTTGAACAATAATTTAAATGATGATTTATAAACAACTATAAATTTACAAAAAAAATGAGACACTAACTTAAAAATTAAAACAATAAAAAGATAAAGTAAAAACATAAAGCGATAATATACGTTGTTGGATGGTGAGAATAATTGGAAAAACATTAGAGAAATAATAGTGTTTTTTGTTCTCTTTCATAGTTGGTTGCATATAAAGAAAGAAAACCCTTAAGATTCTATATATACAAAATGAAAAAGAGAAAACATCACTTTTTATTCGTTTGGTGTAACTACTCTTTTTTTTTGTTTCTCAGTCGAGCTTCCTAAATAGGACAAAACATATACTAATAATAGTATAAGAACTTACAAAATATAAACTGGCTAACCAGCTCGACGGATTTTAACTGGATTTGAGTTAAAAGTTAAAAGACAATTCATATACACTTCATACTAAACAATTATCTACGAGATGGTATATGAACTTTTAGTAACATAGGTCCAGGTTTAAGTGCACCCAACAGACAAACACCACATGAAGAGAGTCATTTTATTCTAATTTGAAACTAAATAGCACCAAACAAAACTCACATGCGGGAAATCTATCAAAATCTGAAGAATAGAATCATTGCATTAAGACTTTGTTTGAGAGTTTGGAGGGGAGGGGAATGAAAGACTTTGGGAAAAGAGAAATATTGAAGAAAATTGAAAAGTCTTTTACATTTTTTGAAAGAGTATTTTTTTAGAGAGTGGTAAATTAATGTTTATGATTAATCTATTTTTAATTTTAAGAATATTATATCAACATATATTAAATTCGAAGAATTCATATAAATAATCCCAAACCCTCCTCCAATGCAATTTTTTAATTCCCCCATATGAGGAGAGTTTTTTATTTTAAAGAAAAATAAGCCCCCCAAAGCCCATACTTCCAATCTCCTCTATTTCTTCCACTTATTCCTTCCTTTTTTTCCAAGTCTTTCCTTCCCTTTCCCTCAAAACTCACAAACAAAGCCTAAGACAATGACATTAAACGTCAGATGAATAGCACCTTGGTATTACAATTGAGCGGGTGGGGGCGGTCTTTGCACCCGTAATCAATCTTTGTTGGGTTTGAAAATTGAGCACACATCCCTGTCTCGGTAGAAGTTGGGTTCACAAATGACCAAGAAATTTGGGGGAATCCGCACCCACACATGATCATCGCAGGGTTTCTTTGTCAAATTCAGGACGGGTTCAGACGAATCCAAACATGTGTGGGTTAAGTTGTCACGCCTAATACCACCCTAACGACTTCACTCCTTATAACTTGTAAGATGCCTCCCATGCATGGTAAGCATACAAAACACCTAATACATTTTGGAACGTCGAGCTTCTATCTTGTACTCCAAAGACTGATATCTTAAGCTTTGAAGGTGTTGAAGGGGGTGTTTTCGAGGACTACATCTATACTTTAATATATTTGATATTTAAAAAAATTAATAAATATTTGATAATTAAAAAAATCAAAAGAAAAACATATGATACACGAATATATGATATCATGTTATTCCTTAATTATTAATATTTTCTTTTATAAATATCAAATATATTAAAAAATAGATTTCACTTAACCCTCAAAAGTCCTCCCCTTCAAAACCTTCTAAAAACCGACTCGCAGACACACCCCAGAAAAAACCCAACATGTCACCCGCCTAAATCAGGAAATCATCCTCAAGTTCTACGTAGCAATGGAGGCAAATAAAACTTGACAAATATGCAAAAACAAAATCTCAAACAAAGACCCCTTCCAATGACTAGAGCTATCAACTAAATTTTGAACAATTCAATGCATAACTTCACCACCAATTCAAACAAGGATCCGTTTAGGCTGGTCCTTATAAGTATTGGTCCATTCTGAACAAATGGTGAGAACCATTAGATAAGTAGGCTTAGTGGATCTTATGATATACTCTCTACACCAAAACATATTCTCTTATTTTGCTCTTTCTCATTTTTATTCTCTCTCACCTGTTTTCCAGCAACAATTGAAATTAACCTTCTGCTTATGCATGACTATGGAAATCTATATATTCAACAAAACAACATTAGAATTCCACAATTGAATATATTTAGAATATAATAAAGGGAGAAAAATTAACTTATACGGTAGAATATATGTATATCATCTCTAAAATAAAACTAACTAAAAAAGGGAATAGAATCACACTGAAAAGGGAAAATCAGTCGAAATATAAAATATAAAATTTTCAGATTTGTAAATTTAGAAGAAGGCAAAAGAGAGAGACACACATCACAAATACCTCGATGCATATCTAACTACTTAAAATTAAGTTAATTAAATTATTATTTCACCATTTTTTTCTTTCAACTTTACCATGTTATTCTTAATGATATGTTATTGATTTAATAAATATATATTGATAGCAAAATCAATCCATGGTTGAGGTTGGGGATCTTGATGCACCCAAACCTTCAAGAAATCATTATCAAACAATTTACAAAGACTTGTCTCTCTGCAGTAGACACAGACAAAAAAAATGGGGTCATTGAAAATTAAAAAGAAAACCCAAGGAGAGAGATACAACATGTTGTGCAAGAGAGAGAGAGAGACTAATGAGATGGGAGAGATAGAGCTCATGAATTAGATCTAATATGGTATGGGTAGATCATGGTAAGTTTTGGTAGGATAATCTAATCTAACGGTGTACAAAAGTGGTCTAACATGGACCAATATTTTAACAAGTCTATTTTACACAGAACAAATTGTAAAATCCAACGATTGTCCTTTCAAACTTCACCATTTCAAACAACCCAAAACATATTGTTGCATCAAAGGGCAAACATTAGGCACACCCTTCTAAATAAAAGAATGTGAGCTCTTGGTCACATCTACTACACTAGTAAGAGAGTTTACATGCATACTTTCCCCGCAACATTTTTGGCAACAAATGCTAGCATCTCAAGCCTGTAACGATAAACTCATTTTCATCAAACAATCATCATTCAGTTAGGATGTCCTGGATAGCTAGAACTCACATAACCTACGGAAGAGTTAAAGGTATCACATTTGACCATATACATGCTTTGGTCACCATTATCATCATACAAAAAAGTCTTCGGATATCTTAAAGGCAATCACTGAGAATAGTCATAATCATCACAGAATAAACTAGAATAGCCTTAATGATAGATCTAAACAAAGTGACTCCCAGCAAAAGACAATTGTTATCCTATAAAGTTTATCAAAAGCTGTAAGAGGTTAAGTTGTTTCACATAAACCACGGGGTTTTTTCATAGGTTATCATTGACAAAATTAGATAATAGCTTATAGAGTGTTGCTTCATAAGATTAGCCCAATACTCTGACAAGTATTGACTGACACCAATAGAAATGTCCAAATAAACTATTCATTATTCAATCCAAACTCAAGTTTAGCATCACATGATTCTCTTATATGAACTTTGTTTTTTGGAAAGAAAAAAAATATATTACATAAACAATTTAAAAATATAATTATTTTTTTGACAAATTTAAAAACAAAAATAAAAATAACTCAGTTCTGTGCCATTCCATTCATTATTTATATCGTTACAAAGTCTAAAATAAGGAAGTAAACTAAATAAACGGCCATATTATTACAAAAGGATGTGTAATAATCAAAGATACATGTCTAAATCCTAGATACATAATGTCAAAGCTAACTTAAGAAAGACATCCACTAGGGGATCAATATATCATGTATACTTTCCTAACAGTAACACTTTGCTCCAGCAGCAGACCAATGTTGTGACCAATTTAAGATAGCATGATTCTTCGTATACCATTCTAATATACATCATTCCACCTACATATATGTACAAGCCAGGTTGTCGCCTGATGAAATTGTACAAAACCTTTGAACTTGTCAAATTCATCAATTCTGGTTATTCTTTCCCTTGTTTTGACATAGCTAGAAGCAGCTTAGTCTTTCAGTAAGGTCTAGGCTATAATTTAACTTGAGTGTTAGTTTCAGTTTAGCTTGCTGTAGACGATTCTTTGGATTTTTCTGTCATTGTGTCCTTATCAGAGTTGCTTGTCTCACCTGTCTGTGTTTGACTAGTTTGTGGCTGACTTGGAACCTGAGAATCAGAAACAATGCCAAGAACAACCAGCACAGACCTGAAAAAAGAAAAAAAAAACTCAGAATCGATATTGGCAACACGGTGAAAAACATTGCTTTCCCCTGCCCAAACCAAAAAAAAATTTAAATGCAGAAGTAATGTATAAAACTTCCACCTCTAAAATGGAATAAATATAGAAGGGGAAATGAACAGTAAAATTAACAGCATTGTTGTGCTGAGTGGTTAACGAACCTGGGAAGTGAAGATTGTATATCTGGCTGGCTAGCATGAGCAATCAATGGTGCCTTCAATGCAGCAATTCTATTTAATGCAGCTTCCAGTTGCGGTGGAGGTAGCTGGACAGAAGCAGACACCACCAGAAACGCATTAGAACATAATTTTTAAATGATACGATAGCTTTCACAAAGACCACCGAGAAATCATGAAAGCAAGTTGAGAAAGAATAGAACAGATGGAAATATTCCCAAGAAATTTAAAAAAAACAGAACATAAGGATATTCATAAGTATAGATTTTCTTTGTCCTTCTAGGTTCCCTTCTGCCACAAGTTTTTGTACCAAATGAGCAGCAAGACGTTCTAAAAACTAATTGAAAGCATTAGTTGACATCGACTTGATAATTAAACAAGATCAGTTTACGTATTTAAAAAGTTAATAACCTGAATTACCTTTTTTTAATTTGTTTATACACTTCACAAATCCTTTTTATTATACTTAAGTCAGACATTGGAATCTCTCAATACCCGAAAATCAATTCTCTAACACCAGCCATATTCATCTCACAGCAATTCTCCCCACTCCAAAATAATATATAAATATTCATCTAACAGCAGCCATATTTACATATCCATCGAGTTGCATCCAAATTGGTACTACTGGTGTTAAACAGAATAATAATCACAATCAATGCCTAAATCAATTAACAGTATATTTATGCTTCTTTACAGTTGACAGTAAAAATTCTTTGTTTAAATTATTTTTAATTCTGACAGATATCATGTCAGCACGTAGAAAAATCTTACATGGTAATAATAACCGATATTTGCATCCTTCAATAAATAGTTCATTCCGTTATACAACATAAGTATATATGTGAAGGTGGAGTGTTGAACTAAGCCAATAAAACTTATTGAGAACATCATATTATGGAGACTAGAGCATAGAAACATGCAAACACCAAACAGTTAAAAATGATAAAAAGTGTCCAATAAATGTTAATACCTGAAGCAAAACACCAAATGATTGAGGTTTTGTCAATTGCAAACACTTCAAGAATCCCACCCACAACTTTGGGTATTTCCATACCTACAACAACTCATTTAGTCATGCATATGTACACCGAACAGCTGAGTGGATTATCAAATACAAAATTGATCAAATAATCACCTGCTTCTTTACAAGACGAGCAAGAATCCCCATGATAAAGTCCACCTGTAGAAATTTAACCAAGTCAAAGTTTTTTGCAAATATATCAAATTTAATATCAAGCAAAAAAAAAAATATAGCAAGGAATGATAGTAGATTTTTTGGAAAATAAGGAAATAATTCAATTGTCAAAGACAAGAAAAGTAGCTTTGAGGGATCTATATGGGCGTGCAAAACTGATCTATACACTAAGCAATAATTACTAATAACATTCCTAAATTCTGTCGCACAACAATAATCAAATAAGTTTTTATTCATTATTACATTTCCTTGTACTAGTGAGCTTCTTACCAGTGTTGGAAAAGCACCTATTGCTTGTAATACTGTGCGCATGAACAGTAAAGGGAGAGGAATTTGCTCAACCTGCAGGGAAGAGCATTTGTTGTATGAGATCAAACTATATTGAATATCCTTTCCAATAATTATATAAAGCAATTCCCACATAACATACCAATTGATTCAAAACTTTGGCAAGAACTTCTTGAGTAAAAGTTTGTCGCTGCTCAAAGCAAGCATTGCACGCATCAGTTACCTGCATGTAGACAGTAGACACTTCAGTTATGCAAAATGTATCTTGATTTCTTGAATAAGCACATGATGCACCAACCCAATCATCATAAGTGCACTACCTTTTTTAAGGGAATTCCATCTCTTTCAGTATCAATTCCATGAATAGCAATTAATACTTCAGCTGGTGTAAGCACTGGACCAGATTGTGATGATCCCTGTATAAGAAATTTGCAATTAATTTAATTTAATAACTAAAAATGTGTTCATGGTTCAGAACAATATTTTTTTTATTAGAACATTGTGGAGCATACTTCCCACAACCTTTATTGATCATGAAAGTTATCTCCTAAAACCTGCAGCTACAAGCGCTAAATTTCACGTGGGTGTAATGCTAATCCTAACAAAAGCAAGTTTTACTTAGTACACCGTGAAATACTGTTTTTGCATACTATACAGTACATTGGAATGAAAACTTCAGAATTAAAAATCCAAATAACAAGACAGAAGCTTTGTTTCATTCCTCTCTACTGCACTTTGTTCTTTTTAAAATATTCAAACCTTACTTCTAAAGCTAAGTTGTTAGGTGAAAACATATGAACAGTTTCATATCTAACAGCTATTTATCACAATTTTTCACTTAATTCTTGCCTTTGTATATCTTGAGAAGTTTTTACACTTTCCAAAACTACATAGCTTACAATCCTAGATTTGGAATCCAAAACCTGGTTCTAACCCTACTTAACCTTTAAGAAGTGAAAAAAGTCTCCATAGGTTCCCACATGAATTAGCAACTCTGATTTTTTTCTAAAAAGGAGTGAAGCATACCTGCAGTATGCGACCAAGTGCTCCTTGGAACTTCTCCGGAGGCAGGTTAACAATGTTTGGAAAAACCGCCATTACCTATTAAAAGGATTTTTAAAAACATATTCGCCAAATGAAAACCAAGATATTTCAAGGTAATTTGAAAGTAAACACAAAAAAAAAATGACTGACAAACAATTCTTACATGATTCGTTGATGATACTTCACATTACAATTCTTTTTTATTTGAATTCACATTATAATTATATACTAAAAGTCTAAAACAGTTAAACTTATATCCAAATGGAAAGAAAAAATAGGAAGTACCTCATCTTTCAGTAGGAATGGCAATATTGGAATAAGAATCTCTGCATCCTGTAAAGGACCAACCAGGTATTAGGCGGAATACTGAGTTTTCACTACAAAACTTGAACAGGAAATTTTAGCATACCTTAAGTTTTGAATCATGTAACCTTTTCACGGCAACTATTAAATCCTTAGAAGGGATTGTACCATCAGTAAGTGTATGCAACACCTGACATGTCAATGTAAAAATATCAATACTCAATATGTTACCAAGAGATTCTCACAAGAATTATATGGTAAAACAGAATTCAATATATTTCTGATAATTTTAACATTCGCGAAAAATTATAAGGTAAAACAGTAAACCTGCATTAGGAGATTCTCACTTCCATTTGGGGGATCCGATATAATGTCAAGGAGATCTGAAGATGAACCCAATGTACGCACTAGTATGGGAATCTGACGATGAATAGCCTGCACCATACAATTAACGAGATAAACCCTGTGACCAAAAACAAATACTTAACAATATTCACTAGAATAGCATATATCAAAATCTGAAACCTGCTTTGCTGCTTTTGATGTGCTTCTATAGATGACAAATATTTCGCGAAAGAGAGAGTGTTTCTGTCATCACAAAACATCAATATAAGGTACTTTTGACCAGACAATTAAAACAAGTTACAGAACATGCAAAATATAGAAGAATCTGTCACATATATGAAAATTATTTTATAATATCTTGATTGGATCTCCAACTCGGATCATTTCATAGGACTGATCTCCATATTTCTTTTATATCTTGATCTATTTCCTTATTTATGAAGAATTTTTAATTTAGTATAGAATTTAATACCGTATTAGAATTTAGGCTTTTGGCCACAACCCTAAAAGTTAGTTCAAGATATGAGGAAAGCCTACTAGATTGGTCTGCGTATGTCTACTAGTACAAAACCCCAAGAGTTAGGCTCTTAGATTGGTCTGCGTATGTCCATATATATATATATATATATATTATATCATGATTTGATTCCTTTTATAATCAAATTAAAAGTCTACTAGTACAAATATGATAAGTGCTATTTAAATAATACCCAAAATATATTTCACATCATATCAACATAATTTTATTTTTATTTACTTTTACTCCTTCAATAACTGAAGGACTAACCCCTATAATCTCAACCGGATATTACCAGGAAATAACACAATACCTTTGTGCACAAAGCAAAAAACAATGACATGCCCCTCTGAGCCTCAGAAACTGAAAGTGGTGAGGTGCCCTCAGATGTGCTTGATTGCCGATTATCTGAGACATCCTTAGTACTGCCACTCAAAGACAACAGATCATTTGTAACCTTTTCAACATCAGGTCCCTGAAAAGGAAAAGAGAAAAAGAAAATTAGTATATCTAGTTCAACAAAAATATGGCAAAAGCCTGCTGTCAATAGACTGTAATCAGAAAAGATAAAAATAAATTCACAAAAAATGTGAATACCTTTTGTGAATCAGCAATGGACCCTTCAGCATCAGTAGCTTCAGAAGCATCACTACTCATCACTGAGAATACCATTTCCTTTGCAAAATCTTCTATTTCCTTAGAAATTGATGATAAAGGATAAAGTTTGTTTGCTACCTGCAAGAAGAGCTGAAAGTATAAGACGTGTTTTTATCCAGTCATTTATATTCTTCAACAGTAAATTATGCTTAAGTACCAGGCGTATTGCTTTCATCCGCACTTCTTCCAGGTGATGCACTGCACTCTTTCAATGAAAAATTATAAAAGGATCAAGGAACAGTTAGTTAGACACAGAAATTTACTAATGCTAAGGGAAGCAAAGTTTGAAAACTCAGGTCCTAAAATTCAAGGAACACAGATGTTCAATATAAAAAGTATGAGAAAAACCTGTAAAGCAATTTTTAAACAAGTTTCTCGGATGGGAGGCCTTAGAAGAATCAAACTCCATACAGCACTTAGACCTTGAGTAACTCTATCCACATTCAATGTGTGTGATTCCTTTTCAACTTTATCCCCATTTCCAGGAGAGCACATGTTCTCTAAAATCTTTAAAACTGATTTTGGTAAATAAGGAGATTCGCCGAGTAGTTTACTTAATGATTTATCCGATGGTGGAAAAGAATCTCTAAGTGCTTCTGCCTGCATTAGAAGTGAAACAAATGCTCAACTTTTGCCTTGCAAATGGACAAACAAGAAACAAATAAAAATAAATAAATAAATACAGACCACTGTTAGGAGGAATGTTTCATATACAGAAGCTGCAGTTGTGGAAGAAAAGAAGTCAGGCTCCACTTCAGCTTCACCAAATAACCTGTAGAGGACACGCAATGTCAACTCATGTCCCTGACACACAAGGTACTCATTGTCAGCATCTGTGGGTTATTAACAAATGCAGATGGCATATAATAGTTGCTAACTTACAGTTTATTTAAACATTAGATAGTTCATTAACAACACAATGATCGGATTTATTAGTTAACATGTTCAAAACAATAGATGAACTGAGTGAAAGCATCATATATTGTAAGCTCTACAAACGACAGCGGCCATTATACTTATAGTACATGGCATACCAACCAAATACATTTAAACAGGTTTTTTTTAGATTTTAAGCATAAAGCGTGGCACACATTTCTTTCTTGACAAAACAAAATATGTATTACAAACGAACCCATAAGTATAACAAGACTCAATTATAATAAGGCCAGCCCCCCAAGTCGGGAGTTGAAAAAATAAATCCTATTTTTCTAAAGAGACCTACATTTTCAAAGGTCGGTTCTTGTCTTCTTAATTAATTTTGAGGTGTGTGTGTGTGCACTCCAATTTTAAGGAAAAACAAAATTAAGGGTGGTTTAGGATGGTATCTTAATTTAAATAAATTAAAATGATGAGACATGTTAATTTAGAGTAAAGAAATATAGAAAGATAATATACATTGCTTTCTTTCTTTCAATTAGTTCCGAGGTTAGGTGGAAAGAGTTCACTTCACTGTATTAGTCATGCCAAAGCTAATAGAACAAAATTTGGTATGAAGCAGTAATTAACACATAGGGCAAGCGCTTACCTCATGACCCGAGTAATCAATCAAAATATGCTTTTGCAACAATTTCCACGGGTCTAATTCCAAAGGAAACTGCATGACAAATGATAAAAGAAAAAGAAAAATAGTTACATTCCACTAGTTAAAAGCATTCATCTAGAAGGAAAAGGAAAAACCGAGTGTAAGCACGAAGACAAAATAAGCATGCATTCGACTAGCGATGGAAATTTATATCCTAATTGCATCAAATTCAGAACGGTAAAACAGGTAATAAGAAAAAAATAATGTTCGAAGTAATGGATCGTTGTAGACAAGATAGTTTAAGCATGAGGCAATATAAAAATCTTGATTAATGCAAGAAAAAGATATTCGGAGGGGAAATTCTGAAGCTCACAAGTTTTTGTAGCTCTGATACAATCATAACCCCTAAAAAAACTAAGCCTTAATGACACAAATCTCCACAATTTGACGAAATTTTACTTACCATCTCATCTTAGTGGGTACATGATTGTGCGTGAAAAAAAAAGAGTGGCGTTTGAAAAGTATTTTGGTATTACTATATGTCTGATAAAAATGTAAAGTAGGACAGGCTAAAAGACAGGTCATATCAGCAAACCTCAGGTAAACGTAGTTAATAGTTTCCTAATAGAGATTAATGTATCTAAAGTAGAAGGGACCATCAGAAGCTAAAGGTCAATATAAGTTTTATCAACACAGTTACAGAATACAACAAAGAATATACAAAGTGGGATTTCCAGGCTTTTAAAAGTCTTGAACATACAAGTTTCTATATCGAGCACTTAACCTCGTTTGTTATTGCACAGCTGAAATAAAAAAAACCTGACATTCTTGATAAGTTAGAATTTTCACCTCGACTCCTAAATAAGCAAGTATCGAATATCGAACTTTTGAGCCTCCTGCTACAGATATTTGCTTATATGCATCAATTATACGCATAAAGCATGATGTTTGCAAATGATCCCTTTGTTCATCTGCAAGATCAACAACTGGAGCAATCATCTTTGGCAATACTAGACGAGAAGGCAACACAACCGAAGTAGCTGTTGAGGACACCAAGCTATTGACATCTGGAGCAACTGCTTTTGAGCTCAGCTCTTCAGATTTATCTGCCGATATTGATGGAACTAAGTTCGAGGGTGACCTATTATCTAAACTTGTAGCTTGCTCTTGACTGGCATCTTCTATTTGCATATCAGTGGAAGCCAATGAGGGAGCAGCCAAATTTTCTGACAATGCATCGTTTCGATCGAAAGAATCCAGGCCAGGGATTCCACTCTCTAAGTTGCCTACATCATCTATGTCAGGAGGCAGAGATGTGCTGACATTCTCCACTCCAGGTATACAAGTATCAGAAGATGGAAAATCTGTAGGTGATGGTGCATTTTGAGATGAAAGAATCATGCCAGAATGGATAACACTACCATCTACTCCAGTTGAAGAAATTTCTTCCTCCCCTTGAGATTTCTACAATATTTGTGTACATCAAAATTTTAGTCAAAGGATAACTTTAAGAAATAAACAATAAAAACGTAGTGTGAAAACAAACAAAAAAAATACCAAATACATAAATTATACCACTAAATCATTGGACACTGATTGATGAGCCTCAAGAAGTGAAGCAACAGGTGGGAAAGTACTAGAAAGTGACATAACACCAGCCACAAATGATTGTGGATATTTAGCCTTGTCTTGAGAACCAAATATACTAATGTCATGCAACTGTTCATCATCTCCTTCAGCATTAGGGCAATTTGGAGGTAGATAACGCATATTTGCCATCACCACCTCAGCTAATAAGTCAGCAGAAATATTTGAGATAAGAATTTCCAAAGATGCAACAGCCATTTCACCTTGAGCAACCAAAGCACCAAACATGGCAACAAGCTGCTGTACAGGCCCGTTATCTACATCTCCTTTTGAAGATGCTGGTACAGTCAAAGGAGTGTCATCCTGTGTGTTAGCAGTACATTCATCTAACTCCTTTTTAGGTATTTTTAAACCATCGGTTGTTGTTCTAACACGTTTTGCATCTTCAGCTAAATCACTGCCATTTTGTGATCCTGATCGTTTTCGTCCCAAATTAACGTACCCTGAGTCAAACGAACTTGCTGCAGCATCCTCTTCCTGTAAAATGTGGTCATCAATAACTGAAAAGCAACACCTGATATTTCAGTGTATAAATGTACTGATGTCATACTGTAGTTAAATAATTTGTGTTAAATTTCTCAGAAAGAAAGATAATAACTAGTACACTAAAATAAGTAATATAATAAAACTTAACAAATTATCCATGAAGATTCATTTGTATTATCACACACATGACCCAACTGTGTTTGTAAAATCTAAAACTAATACTTTTGATTCTAAAATATCTATTGGCAATTCATTTGTACGATCACAGTCATGACCCCATTTGTAACACCAGAATCAGCCTCAGTTATATGAAAATATAACTGCATTTTACTAAATTATCCATTATGGAAAATATTGTATTCGAGTAATTTTAAGAAAATTATTAATGCCGTCAATTATAATATATTACGGCCCCGTTAATGCACTTTCCAAGTTCCAATAACTGGAGATAAAAATAGACAATAAATAAAGTGTAAGAAAATGTGATCTTGATTTTTCTAAAGCAACAAATATAATGAAACAACCTCTCAAAAAAAAAAAAAACTATTCTCTACTAAAAAATGGCAGATATTTGGAAATGGAGTGAGTACTGCCAATCCCTTCAACATACAAACAAAACAATTTTGAACAATAAATGCATCTCTATTCAGTCACATCGGTAATATTTCATACAACATATAAACCACCTTCATATTCATATACACACAACTCAAATAAAATATACAACGAACAGAAAAATAAAAATATATCCAACAGATCGTACTGGTTACCTTGATAATAACTGGTTGATAATCCTCCTCTCTCTGTAATATACTGCCGTTACTTGCAGAGATTGGATGGAACACCTGATCTGCCTTCCCTTCAGACTGCATCTCCTTCAAGGCACCTGCCAAACGATCTCTCCACTTCAAAGGAAAAACAAGAAAAACATCAGTCTTCTATGGTCTCATTTATAAAGTTTATTAGCCTCATTTAAGGAAAAATTATAAGATTGAAAGTATCTATTTTGATATTTTTAAGCTCTCTCTTTTCATAAACAATCAACTTTATAGTTTAAACAAGGAAATTGGCATTCCGAAGTGCATCGACTTTTACCCACAGATGATATAGTGCCACAAATTTTCAGTCTGCTACAATGTATATTTCATTTTTGAGACAACTAATGCATTGTTACACATTTACAAATAAAAGAGTTGGTTCTCCAACTTCAAAATAAATACTTTGCAAAACGAGTCCAATTGTTGGTTTATCCTTATTTGCCAGCCATTGTGGGTCAGTTAGGTTGTAGCGAGTTGGAGGCAGGGTAGGTCAGGTTACCTGACCATTGGGTTGTGGTAGGTTAGAGTCAAGGTAGGGCATGTTGACTCTTATGATTTTATAATGTACTCCTTTTCTAGAGGTTTTTAAAGGCCCAAACCTATTTTTTTTTTCATCTCTGATTTCTATCATTCACCTGAATATCATCAACTTTCATCTTCAATTTTCAAATGCAGGAACCCACCCATGATTTGATTCTCTGTTCTCTTCCAGAGGGAGAGGGAGAGAGAGAGAGAGAGAGAGAGAGAGTGTATGTGTCCGGGAGTGGAGGAAAAAATAACCAGACACTGGTACTAACTGGTAACTGACTTTGGGTTTATTTTCATAATAACAAGAATTTTCCAAACATAATAGGAGAAAATTATATAAAAATATGTAGCTGTCTATCTACAACAAAAGCCTTTTCTCTGGGTGGGCCGGTGTAGTTGGCAAATATGAAGCTGTTCATGATATAAAAATGAAGAATTTTTTTAAAAGTTGACACACACGAAAAAATAGATAAAATAATGAAAACTAGAACTCAACAACAAGATTAAACAATCAAGGTATCATGAACATCTTGGTTTGTCATAAATACCGGGGCAGCACTTGGATGTGTACATTCCGTGCACGTAAGAAAGGCCTTCTTTAGAGCAAGATGTGCTGCAGACACACAGACCCCATTGACAACAGAGGTTGAGGGTTCCAAACTGAGCAAAACTGGCAAAATGCGTCCATAGAATGCAGGCCTTTCAATTGCAATGGCTGAAAGGCTGGGAATACACCAGAGAGGAAGTTAATAGTCATAAAGTAGCATTTGAGCAATAGATTTTTACAAACAGTGTTAACAGTAATCAGTAATTGTAAGCAATAAAAAAACAATCTAACAATAGAACAATCCTCAAATTAGTGTCAAACATTGCAGAATAAATATTTTGGTTTTCTTCCAACCAAAACCTGGTCAGTTTTTTTCTCTTTGCATGCCTGTGTAGTGTGTACCCATGAACAAGTTTGAAAGGCTAAGATGAGCAAGCAAATACTGATCATCTATTTATCATGCATGTATCATCATGTGAACACATAATATTCTCTTTGTGTGCGCATGTAAAAGGGGTAAAAGAGCAAATATTAGTCATCAGAGATTATGCATGTGTTAACAGGATAACAACACAAGTCATGTGACTGTTAAGCAGGCACTTTGGGCAGAAAATGAACAGTAAAAGAATTGATTGAACACCTTTTAATTAGCACAGTGTTCATGATGTGTGTGTGTGAGAGGGGGAGAGAGAGAGAGAGGTGAGCAAATATTTAGATCATGAGGCCATGAAAGAAAAGATGCATACCTTTTAATTAGCACAATGATTACTGAGTTACCAAGAGACTTCACAGTTGGAAACCTGAGTTGATCAAGCAAGAGACCCAAACTATTACTGGCTTCCATTGACATATCTCCAATGTTAAGTACAGGATGATCCCGCCTCAGCCATGATATATTAAATACCGGTCGTTTTCCTACACACACAAAAATATGAGAACCCATGTAAGCAGGTGATTTGAGGCTTACAATAACAACAGATTGGCACAAACTGTTTTAAAAGACTGGCGATATTATCCAACCAAACTTGAAACAATACCTTGATGAGAATTGGGTTCTGTGGAACCATTAGGATCAAGCGTGTAAAGACGGATAACTGCTTCAACAAATTTCAGTGCCAGCAGCTTTGCTCCACCCCTCCCATTCTTTTAAGCAAATTACAGAGTACAACCATCAGACAATATACAAAAGCAAGTGATTTCATATTATCAAGAGAGCAATTACTTACTTGAAATGCTATTGAGTATACTTTCTCTTTGAATTTAACCATCCACTCCCATGCAGATTCAACTGCGCTGTCTAAATCACTAGAAAATAGACCCTGTAATAAAATAAAACCAGGAAAGGAAATGCCCATATCTTAAAATGTATATGTATGATACATGAAAGCAATAGCTATTGGATAAGATTAGAAACAACTGCTATAAGATTTAAAATTTTAAAAGTTTATGTTCAAATACATGGTAGCATTTTC
>Ga0315914_1006500_pt1 | contig 16549 bp, 5 predicted proteins | sample MpolenodulesMG_FD_203920 | JGI IMG/M metagenome (GOLD analysis project Ga0315914, IMG submission 203920) | Medicago polymorpha root nodule microbial communities from Los Angeles, California, United States - elongated nodules | ecosystem: Host-associated > Plants > Roots > Nodule | place: USA...
GATTTACCCTTGCAAAGTTTAATCATTTAAAATTTCGTCCCTTAACCCATCAATGACTGCCACGTCATCAAATTTCGTCCCTTAACCCACTTACGTGGCAGTCATTCAGTGGGTTAAGAGACGAAATTTTAAATGATTAAACTTTGCAAGGGTAAATCGCCAGGATTAGCGATTACAGGGACGAAATTTTAAATGACGCCTATTTGCAAGGACTAAACATACCTTTAAGCCTTTTTTATATTATTTTTTTCCCTTTTTCTAGCACCACTCTTTAATATGTTTTTCTTTGCTCATATTTCTTAATTTGTATTGGGACTGCTTTCCGCATAAAGATTTCTCATAACATCACCTTTTGCATGAAATTTGAACTTTTCCAATTTCAATCATGGAAAGCATGAAAACAGTATTGTAAACATAAACTATATAAAAATGTTTTTGACTCATGAGAAATGTAATAATCACCTTCAACCGAATCTCCTTTTTCTAAAACATTTATTTGTTGTTTGACTATGCAGAACACAATAACCATTTACTACCACTATTTTCTAATAACTCCTTTGAATATTACTCACACTAGCCACAACTAGAGGTTTACCGATTTAATAGCATTGGAAATACTTGCAAAAAGGTTATCATATTTCACACGTTATGAAATCATATAAAATTGAAATAATAAACAAAACTAATCTTACAAGTTATATGTTAATTATATTTTAAGAACTTTGTGCACCTTAATTATGTTAACAACAAAAGATCAACCTACATTGTTTGCTGACCTATTGGATGTGTGATCATTGCAGGCAAATTTCAAGAGTCTATCAATTACAATTATGGGATTGTTCTTTGCTTTGACTACTCCAGTGGGGATTGCAATTGGAATAGGGATCAGTAGTGGTTATGATGAGAACAGTCCGACTGCTCTTATTGTTGAAGGAATCTTCAATGCAGCTTCATCTGGGATCTTAATCTATATGGCACTTGTAGATCTTCTTGCTGCCGATTTTATGAATCCAAGGATGCAAAAGAGTGGTAGACTTCGATTAGGATGCAATATATCTCTTCTATTAGGATCTGGTCTTATGTCTCTTATAGCCAAATGGGCTTAGATGTTTATATATTTTTTATTATAAATTTTCATTTCCTTCCCAAATTTCATTTAAAGTCGCTTATGATCTCCAAATATACCTATAACATAGGCCTATTGTCGTCTAGTGCGTGAATATACCTAATGAGTGCATATTTTTGAATGAGTAAGATTTATGTGTAATTTTGGTTTTTGGATCACATTATGGTATCGTCGTGACTAGGTTGAAGTTGGACTAGTGTGTATATATAATGAGTAGTGTGTTGACCCTCTACGATGTATTTGAAGGCCATAGTCCCTTTGGCTAGATGGGTTTGGTAGGGTCTTGGTTATTGTCTACTGTTTTTTCTTCTCTTATGCTTGATTTTTTATATTTGGATTAGAATATCTCTTATACTCTTATCAGTGCTTTAAGAGCTTTTCTTAGCAGTGCTTCATTGAGTCAAAACTGCAGGAGCTACTCAAACAATGATAAAGACAAGATTACCTGAGTAGGTTGGTAAAGCTACGAACTTTCCTTCATTTGTTTAGTACTGTGTGTATAAGATCTCATCAGATGTATTTTTGGGAGCTTATGATGTTTCATGAACAATGACTTCATCTTAATTTACTCAGATGCACCTCCCTGTCCATGGTAAAGATCAACTTCATCTTAATTTACCTATTTTGAGATGAATACAGAAAGGGAACTCAAACTGTATGATTACTGGATACACATCGCCTGCATAGTGCTTACCTTAATGTATGTGACCAGTTCCTTGATCACTTGATTAGTTTTGCACAACTCACAAGTTTCTTTTATAAAGGTTTATGCATTGGGGAATAGAGGGAAATTGACACCTAGTAAAAGGAGGAGTTTTATTTGTTGTATAGATGATGAAAAATATTGCAAGTTAAAATGCTATGCTAAAAATAAGTAACATTCTATTTACCAATAAATTTTTTAATATCTAGTGACTATCTTGTCAAAAATAAATAGGTAAACATATATAAGTTATAACTTATAAGAGCATTGCAATTGTAGTTGGCAGCTAGCTTACCTTCAAGAACGTGACTTTCTTAATTCCAATCTCTTCATTTGCTTGCTAGACTGAAGTGAACCTAACATAAGAAAAACCATCATTATGTGCAAATCAGCTTCACTAACATAATAACACATGTATTTACATAACTTTTAGTTCATGTTCCGCGACGTTGCACCAGAAGCAGCCATTTTCCAGAGCAAGTGTTAGCTAGCTCCTGAAATTCTGATATATTAACAATAATCACAAAACAGGACACTTATGTCGATGGGAGTAATCTATCTAACATAACTTTTTTTCTTTCTTTCTTAGGGAATCTATCTAACATTACTCTTGAGCTTTATATATTAATATTATTCACTCATCGTCTTTTCAATTTTTTTTTCTCAATCATTTGCAAGAAGCCTGTGCATATCATTAGACACCAAGAGCAGGATGGCATCTGGTTTTCCTTTCTAAGAAGTTTTTCTATGTTTCTTGTGTAGTTCATTGTTAGTTACCACTTTGTTTTTTGAAGAAGCTAAATTTGTTAGTTACCACTTACAAACCTAAAAGTATCTATTTTTCTTTTGGTTCGAAAGAGTCTAGCAGCCACACTCACATACACAAAATGCTGGAAAGTTGAGAATTGCGGGTTCGAACATGTGCATTTGCATATCAAATGTCTGCTATTTGAGCTGGTACTTCAGGGACACCTAAAAGTGTCTATTTATCAACTTCTTGATAAATTAGATCAGTGCTTACTAATTAGCACCCCGAGCAATCTAAGCATACGATATTAACAGCTAATCTAAAAAAGTGAACTAAACTACACAAACCAGTTTGGCCTGTAACATTAATTGTACCCAATTCTTCTTAAAGCTTAATGCTGCAAAAAGAGCCATGAAGCCGAGATACGTAGTGTGCGGGTGAGATCGATAGATCAGATACACAATATTTTTGAAATTAAGGATACAGTACGACCTAAATCCGTTAATAAATAAATCATTGAAAAGAAAGAGGAGTTGATAATTCTTCATCGTTATATAATTATAACAATCACAATTTCATAATATATTTTAAATCATTATAGGATAGCAATAAAATCATCATTGAAAAAACTCAGAACAAGCATTTGTCTCTATGCAATAGCCAACAATTAAAAAGTGTCGCTAATAAATTATCGTTTAATGTCAACTAATTAAATCTTTTCTCCCTCATTAGCATCAATCACATAAATCTGGTTCATTAAGTGACAACTATGTCAATCAAGAAGACCAACAACATCTTGAATGGATCATGTACTTCTCCAATAATGTACCATAACCTTGTCTATGCCACTCATTTTTCCTAAGATATCCGTAAGTATCACGCACATATTCGATAAAATATTTAAAAAGAATTAAAAACAATTCTAATACGCAAGAGTATACATATCTGCATGGACCCGCAAAGATCACTATCTAATACGGATACATCATCAATTTTGGAGTAAGCGAGATGAATTGACAGTTAAATTTAAATGCAAAATATATTAATGAAAAGGTAAGTTGCAACTTACAGTATGAACCTCACTCTCCTATCTGGCATTTATAACTTGCTTCAAGAATTTCAGCACCGACAACTCTAAGAACAGCTGAAAGTGGAACAATTTTACTCATCAGTTTCTTAAATCTTAATAATATTTTGTTGAAACTATATATGGTCCCTATCAAGTGTTGACTGAAACTATAATTTGCTTACGTACCTCAATTTGCTGAAAATAATTATTCTTCTCTGTTTTGTTTTAGCTTCCAATTGGATCTTGAGTTAATGGAGCTTCATCCATGTGGTAACTGCTCCTATCGTTCAACATGGAGTAATATTTACTATACCATTATGTAATTTTAGGATGTGTTGTGTTGTTATGGTGATTTTGTGATATGTTGTCCTTTTTTTTGTTTGGTCTTAATTAAATTAGATGGAGTGGTAATCCAATGAAATTAAACTCACATATAACTGTGAGGTTCCGTGTCGAACAGTTCGACTCGAACTCAGGTCACGACGTCTGGTTTTCCAATTTCAGCATTTAACAGTTGAGTTACGGCTTCTAGACTTATATGTTGTCCTTTTATGGTTCATAGGCTTTATGTTCAACCACTTATAATAAAGAAAGACTTATGTTCAACATATATATATATATATATATACACACACACACACACTAACGCTCTATATATGTTGAAAAATAAGTTGATAAATTAGTTTATAATAGATAAACTTGATAAACAAATTGATTGAATTTATAATGTTCAATAAAATTAACGGTTGAAGTAGTTTATAAATATGAAATGACATAAGATATATTTTATTATTATTTTTTTCAAATTAAGATATAAGGTGTAAAATTGAAAGGAAAAATGATAAGATATAAGCTATTTGAATTAACTTATAAAACTGTATAAGTTTTACCTTTTTTCTGATAACCCATTTAAGTTGGTATGGTGATATTGGCTTAAGGAGCTAAATATCACAAGCCAAAAACTGTTCTACTAGATATTCTACGGTTTTCTTTTATTATTATTTTTTAGAAAAGAAACATAACCGAAAAGTTCTCTTAAAATTTAAAATTATATAGGATAACATTAATAATAAGTATTGTCCACTTAGGCTTTCTAATGTAAGTTAAATGAAAGCCTTTCTAGGATTGTGTTTCTGAATTCCCTATTTCACTTCCTTTCTACTTGGTTGGATGATGATAAATTGATTATGTCATGTGTTTAGTTGATAACCTATGAAAGAGAGTTGCTTTTACATGTTTACTTTTGATGATGATATAATTATTTGAACATTGTAGTACATGAATCATAAGTGGGGCTGATTACTAGTTTAGAATGGAGAATCACAACAAGTGGGGAATGAGACAAAGCAGATAAGTTTGCAATACTTTTTCTGTCCCCGAGAATCTCGACTTAATGGATAATGAGACAGAAGCTTTGTTAACTTCCTTCTCTTCTTGTTGAAAAAGGACCAACAAAATTGATATGAGGTGACCAGGAGAACGACGTCCGGCAAGCTCTGTATGGTGTTGTTTGTGGAGGGGATACTTGCAAAAAGCACTCCGACCCTGAAGTCATTATTTGAGCATGAATCGGACCTTGTAGGTGTAAGTCTTTTTTTATAGACCGAGATGTAGAGCCGAGATGTAGAGATCCTTGGAGTAATGGGAGATACTCGTTGGGTGAGGGTTATAGACGGTGGGGTCTCATAACCGTCAACCGTTGGCTTATCAATGTGAGCATGAAACGTTATGGATCCTGGGAATCTAAAGCTTCAACTAGTAACAACATCTGTTCGTAGTAGTAAAGAGGGTGTGCATATCATTTTGGGATTTGCATGATTGGATCTTTGTTCGACATTAGTCTATTGGGCCAAAGGTGCATTTGGATCCCTTGTTGTGGATTTCTGCTCTTTACCCAGCAAATTTCGCTCGCGCCCAAATGAAATACCCAAACTACCCATGCGTTAGTTAACTTGCGCAAATGTAAAATATTGCGCCAGCTAAGTTATGCAGTCACGCATAGTAACTTAACTCATTTTTTTTTAATTTATTTACTATATTCAAATTATTTTATTTACTTTATTCTAATTTATTTTTTTCACTTTATTCTAATTTACTTATTTTCTAATATATTTGTTCAATTTATTCTAATTTATTTATTTTGCTAAATTATTTGTTCATTTTATTCTAATTTATTTAATTTATTAAAATTAATTTATTTACGTATTTACTTTATTCTAATTTATTTATGAACTTAAAATAAATATTGATTCGATTTTAGTCATTAAATAAATACAAATATAAATAAAAGGAAATGAACTAAATTAATATTTATTCATTAAATACAAAATTAGAAAATAAAAGCAAATATAAATAACAAGGAATGAACAAAATTGAGGCATATAACAATATCTCATTTTATTAATAATTTATACAATACAATAACTCATTCGAATTCACTAAATCTACTTATTTTCTCCTTCTTGGGGTTAAAAGTGACAAATCTTCTTGGGGTAAAATAGTGAGCGGCCTTCTTGGGGAAAATACATCATCAACCCTTGGGTTAAATTTAAATCTGATTTTTTTTTACCCCAAGAAATTCTTTTTACCCACGGTAAAAAGTTTCTGGGGTTAAAAAAACAGATTTAAACTTATCCCAAGGGTCGATCACTTCCCCAAGTCGGCTACTCACTATTTTACCCCGAAAAAGTTTGATCATTTTTGCCCCCAAAGAGACTATTGACAAAAAAAGAAGAAGAGAAATAGAGGGAGAGAGTGAGGAGGGAGGGAAAGTGATATGGTGTGAGGAAATATGGAGGGGTATTTATAGGTAGGAATGGTAGTATAGGTTGTAAATACCATTAATATGGTCAAAAAACATGTATAATGGGTAAAAAACGTGTAGATTAAATGTTGAAAAACTGACCACCATCCAAAAAACGTTTGTTCTTCAGCTCTGACCACTGGCCAACGTGCGTGAGTTAACTCGCGCACATGCCAGTGGTGCGTGACTTAAGTCACGCAGGGGTACAGCATGAAAACATGCTGGGCGCGAGCAAAAATTGCGGGGGGAGAGCAGAAATCCTTGTTGTGCTTGTGTTCGATGCTAGGTTGACGAGTGAAAGTTACTCAATAGGCCCTTCCATTTCGCTCCCAATCGGAACCTAGCTCTTGATCGGCTTTTTTGGCCAAGTGAACAATTTTGAGGGACTGGTTGAGTAATCATAAGAGGAGCCAAAAATAGGAGCTAGTATTATAAAAAATCCCATTTATCTAACACAGAGTCCTAATTTCTTAGGTGAAATAATGTTATCAAAAGCATGAATGAACGATAATTTTTCTTATCACATTTAAACGACTTGATATTCCCAAAGTCACCATCTAATGAACAATTATCTTATTCATGGTTAAAAAAAACTATGGTCAGTAGCGGAATATTTCCTAAATTAAATTTCAAATTGATAAGATAAAGAAAATCATTAGGCACAAAAATAACTAAATCATCATAGGCATTTCATTGCACAAAAAGGACTCGTGAATTACAAGTTCAAGTAGTGATGTTGTATCAAAAGTAAGTATTTTTGTTATCGTCTCCACAGGGACTAACGCGATATTCAAGGCGTTCATGGTTCGATATCGTTCTAAACTTATGGTTCAAACGGTTGATTGATTAAAAACTATTCTAAATTGGAATATAACAATAAAATTGAGATGAGGTCGGGCAATTCACACCTGGGGTTAGAGTCGTTGACCAAGCATTAAATAGTGCATTCTAATGATAGCTTAAACAGATTCTAGCTTTACTCGATATTATCACATATCGCTCAACAACATCATTCGTGTCTAAATGATGTCATGATTTCTAATGGATCATTTAAATGTCGATTTCCCAAACTATTAAACAATCCAATAGTCGATTGCATTGTTGTATTGTCGATTTCCCGAACTATTAAACGATACAAAAGCTTTGAGTTCCAATATTCAAAGTGATTATCAAAACCTAAATTCCATGTCTAGAATTAAAGTTTGCTAGATTATTATTCTAACCCTAGATTTAAAAGCATCTTACAACATCATTTCAAATCAAAGATATAACATTAAACACAAGAATAAAATCAACATCAAGTAAAATATTGCTAGAATCATATATTTAAGCATAAAAAATAGTACATATTAGAATCATATATTTAAGCATAAAAAATAGTACATATTAACTTGATCAAGTATCTCTAACCCCAAAGGATATATTTAGCTACTTACTTTCATAGTAGCCTTGCAAAAATGAAAGAAAAGATGAAGATTCATCACAAGATTCATGATTTCTCTACAAACCTATGGAAGGGGAAGCCACGCCACATGACAACAAATTAAAGAAGAACATACTATGGAAGGGGAAGCCACGCCACATGACAGGAACGTTTCCCTTAATTTATAGATTTCATGAACATGTATGCTGCGATGATAAGAGAATAGCTTATAAAAATGCAAATCAATGGCTAAATTAATTGTTAATGATCGTCTATATCTTAACTAAAATAAAATAATATATGGATGATGATATGGTCAAGTTGGACTGCAATTTTGATTTACAGTACAAATTGTATTGACCAAGAAGACCCATTTTTGAATTCGAAGTGAAATATGTATAAGTTTAATTATTAGTTTAATCAATTGAATTTAGGTTTGATAGTTGGTAACCTCTAATTGGAGGCAAGATTTGGAGCATATAGACCTAGACTAGATGACATGGGATATGGGAATGGATTTCAAATAAAATTTTAGCATAAACCAAAGCTGCATGCATACACATAGGATTTGGGGTTGGACTTCAAATATTATTCATCTTGGCTTTGAGATCCAACAGTATCTAAAGAAAGTGACATTTGATTTTTTTTTTTTTTACGGAAGTGATTTAAGTGACATTTCATCTTTTGTATCATCATAGTACATTTGTTCATATTTATCTATCTATCTATATATATCTTTGTAAAGGAAACTTGAGTTATCCTTGAACTTGCATTTGTGAATACTTGACATGTTTAGAAAAGCTTTTCACTGCTCTTACCTATTCCACATTTCTCCACTTTAGATTAATTGCCAACGTATTCAACACACCCAATCTTCCTCGATCAATTTGTAACTTAAACTAAACTTAAATAATCAATTAATACACATATTTTTTGGTAGTGAAATATGTAGAGTTACTTTCCTAACGTTGGAAATCAAGAGACAGGAGACACCAATAAAACTCAACAAAAATGTCTTTAATTTTTGTTGTTATAAACATCAGTTTTTTTAACAATAATTCAATAGTCATTAGGAGCATTACATCACTAATTATTGCAACAAAGCGTATATAGCATAGCAATTGTAATTTTGAAGATCTTGCATGTAAGTATATTTCTTTTCCTTTCTTCATCACTGTATTCTTTTATGGTTTGATGTGTGCTTGACTTTCAAAGAAAGAAATCTCCTGTTCTTTTCAATTTTGACAAATTAGAATGATAATTGAGAGCAACTACCAAGGTAACATTTCATTTTACCATCAGATTTTTTATTGATTTTTTTTTTTTTTTGCGTTGTTTTGGACTATGATTTATTGTAGTTTTTGTATGTCTTTTTTTTTTGGTTATAATATTTGAAAAGGTTTATCGTAGTTTTTTTAATTTAAATTTTAATAATTAAGTCTACATGATTTTCTTAGTGAACCTATTAAGATTACAATTTTGGGATTTACGTGTTTAATTTGTAATATAATTTTCGTGTGAGTTTTAATATCGCCAACCATATTTGATGTGGTTCAGCTTCATAACAGCCCCACTGTACTAATTAGATTCATACTTTATCGCTATATCCTACCATATATCGTAAGTAGTGTTGGTTGTGGATTTCATGATATACGGTTGTACTTTGTGCAAGACCGCAAGAGGAATTATGTTTGATCTTAATTATATGTTTTGATTGGTGTGTTTGGCAAACTAGCAATATATTGCTTCAGTCTACTTTCTTCATTCTTTTTCTTTACGCTTACTTTCTTCATTCTAGAATTTGAACAATAAAAAACTATGTAATTTTGGAAGTTTTTGTTTTAAGTCTTTCATTTTACTGCTCCTATAATGTCAATTTCCTTCTTAGACTAACGAGATACTCGTACATACGCGTTTTTTTGTGTGTGTTCATAATATACAATAAGTTATATTGTTAGTTAAATTGAAATTAAGATAGTAGTTAAAATTGTTTATAATATTGATAAAACTTAATTAAAAATACATTATTAAGTATAATTTTTTTATAAAAAAAACTTAAAAAATATAGTTAAGTGGAAAAATGTCATGGGTTTTTGCATAATTTTTTTTTTGCGCCTTTTATGGATGTGCCTTTCGTTGGTTCTGTATTGTTTTTAATGGCTGAAAAAATATGATTTATTTGTTTATGTTATATATCATTTGGATTGAAGGAAAAATAAATGAGATTGGAGTTGAAGTCAATGGTACTGAATTAGGAAATGTTTAAAATGTCGATGTTCATTATTGGAAGTATAGTGTTACTGTTTCTATTTTGGATGGAAATAATGTTTTGGTTAGTTGCAGTTACAAAACATTTTTTGTTGTTTTCATGTTGTTAAGTTGTTGTTGATTGATTATAATTTGTATGATTTCTTGACAAATCTATTGTAGCATTTTCCTCGACGTGTTGCTGAGAACGGTTTGTATATCAGTCAATCTAAAATTCTCTTTTCATGTTTGCATGATTGCTATTTTTAATGTAATATTTAAGTTAACGAAGGTTTGGCCAAAAAATATTTGTCCTATTTATTGAAGTTAAATTTTAATTGTTTTTATGTTAAATTCGTTTAATGGATGAAGTAATGAATTGAAGTTTATGTTAAACTATCTACTTGAATGTATGATTTACATTTTCTAATATAATTCACCAATAATTGTAATTCACCAATAATTGTTGATAATTGTCTGACTTTTTTTGGGATATTCCAATTTCATGACATTATTAGATCACATGTTACATCATTTAATAATTCTATAGGGCGGACTTATATCCAATAATATGAAGGTAACAATTCTATATCGCAGACTTAAATCTTATAATTTGAATGTGAGACCAAATTGAATGATTTTAAAACTAAGTACAAATAAGGGACATAAACTACAATTAAACCTACGTATTTTAACTAAAATTTTGTTGAGTACTTTATGTAAAGTCACTATTCAAATTCTAAAACTAACTTTATAGTATATTACAACTAATTGTCACGATAATTCATTAAGAAAATGATTTAAACAATATTTTTTTAAATTAACCAAAATATATAAAAAATAATAATATTTAACCGTATTTTAATGAAACCCGTGCAATGCACAGATTGAATACCTAGTATTTCCTTAAAGTTTTGCCTGGCCATATTCCTACTCAATTCTATGCCATGTTCCAACTGGGAGAGAATAATTGATTTTACATCACTAGCACTAATACTATATGTTTATATTTATATAAGACAAATGCTAGCTATTTTGCATAAACGTTGATAACTTGTGTTTTGAGAGAACATTGCAATCTTGATTTGATTTGAAAATTATTTTAACCTAACAAATGCATTGGATATTGAACCTCCAAAATAATTTAGAATGGTGTAAAACAATTGAGTTCTATAACATCAATACTTTTGAATGAAACTATAGTATAGAAACTATGGAAACAATAACGAATTGTGAGATGGAAATAATTTGAAAGGGAAATATTGGTTAGATTAGATACTAAATTGCTTATGAAATCACAAATATCAATCAAGACATGCTCTTGAGGAGCCTTAAATTCAATCTATATTAAGTTAACATTCTCCTATGCACAATAATTGTATATATCAGAAAAGTAGTGTTTATCAGCTCCATCTAACAAAGTGGTGTTATACTTGGTGAAAATTATGTCATCTATATTAAGTTATCAACATACATTTTTTGTTCATCAACCCTTTATATGCAACATTTCATTTTATTTAGTCAAAGAATATTATTAGAGCTAATGCCTTTATAAAAACTTTGGCAGCACAAATTAGACACATATAAAGCAAGTCACACTGGTATGGTAACCCAAATGTCGCTCATTTTCCTAGGATAATACATGTATGAAATAGGACAATAATTTATAATCTTCCCACTCTTTGTAACCATTTAGTATTGTTAAATTAAAATTCACATCCACACCTTTCACCAATAATTAAGATCAGAACATAAATCAGTTCAGTATGTGAAATAAATGGCATATTGATCCATGTTCACTAAGCTCTTTTATGAATAAGCCTTCATGTTACAATAGATGAGCAACACACTAAGTATCATTTGAGATCATCCTTCCTAACTTTTAATCTCGTGCATGGTCGTCCATGGCAATTAGATTAAGCTGACTATTATACCTGGGAAGAAAGAAACATTTAACCATCGTTCTAACCATTGTAATCTGCATTCACCAGAAAAAGAACAAGCAAAAAGATATAATTATATTTTCAATATAATGTTGGCAGTCATAGAGTATCACTCTATGTGAAAAATAATTTACTAATGAAACATTTGACTTTGTTAATTACAGTTACATCAGAAACTGTTGGGAATGTAAATGCATCGAATCAAGATATTGGTCAAGCTTGGCTAATTTTTTTTCTCTTGTTTTCAAAAGCAGTACCATTTTCAAAAAGATCACCAAAAGTATGAGCATCAAATCCCAAATATATATATCTCATCATGCAGCAAAAGTTAATACTACTAACTGCATTAGTTTTCTAGAATTAGATTTTAGGTCTACTCCTGTCTAGACTTTGACCATTCAATACAATTACTTTATTTACAATCTAACAAAGAGAGATACTTGCCATTAACATAACCTTGTTGGGAAAATAGCAACGATCCAAAAGCCATAGAATTGTGCTAAGACCAAACGATGTGTTGTGAACAACTCTGAAATCAAGTAAGCAATATTGTTGTTATAGGACAATATGTAGTATGTACCATAAACAAAAAGGGAAGCATGACTTCATGACTTTTTAAAAGGGAAGCATGACTTCAGTCACTATGATTCTGTCTACTATCAACAAGTGATTGAGGTGGATCATTTCGTCAATAGAGAGTCAACAAACCATAATGGTTGAATATATCATCTTACTCTAATAGTTATACCGTTCACTACAACTTGTATTCAAGGTCCACTGAGTTTCTATATATTTTCATCGATTGGTTCAATCCCAAGAACAAAATAGCCACCCAAGATACTTGAGTGGGACCCCAACCTCATTCTTGGATCAATTAAATAACCATACCTCATTTCTCAAATTAGGATCTTTTGATTTATGGCCTAAAGAATAAATAAACAGATGCTTCGAGCTGAATGTTTTCTTGAAAAATTATAATCATAATCATAAGGTATATATGCAACTAAATTAAAAATACAAGCCCACCAATGTAATATGATTTCAGAAACCTTTCATTTGAAAGGAAAATGATAAAATAATGATATAAATCAATCAAAAGAATGAAGACCATAGAAGCTTGTAATATAGTTTAAGTCAATATGAATCACCAAGTGTGGCAATGACAACAGAAGTGACAATTATGCCTACCAGCCGGCTGTACCCTCAGTTTTTCGATGCCATGATGGAAGATATCCATGCTCTTCAATTTCATTGCTATGTGGGTGTACCAACAAGCATAAGCTAAAAAGCCAAAGAGTTCAAGTAAATGAAGTAATTGGTTCTCAAAAGTCACAAATTTAAAAACAAACAATACAATTACGTATGTCATAGATGTTTGGTTACTATTATATAAAATTGATTCTCCTTTCAAACTTTAGTTTCATTGAAAAGTGAAAAAAAAAGAAGTTTTGGTCGTGTCTCCTATGTCAAAAATCAAATCAGATTAAGCCGAAAAAGATGCTTTTGTCCTATGTAAAGATCAATGTTGCACACTTCGGATATGATATGCATATGATACGTATAAATTTTCATATATGAAGATAATTTTTAGGCTTAATTGCGATTTTGGTCCCTCTATTTTATTCAATAAATGATTTTGGTCCCCTCATTTCTAATTACGCAATTTTAGTCCTCTTATTTTTAAAATTTCTTAAATATAGTCCTCTTTCAAAATTTGACCAAAAAATTGATGATCTAGAATTTTTTAAGATGACATGGCATACACGAGGATGTAAATGTGGATGTGATATAATCATTTCTCATTTTTAGAAACTTCAACTAAATTAATGAAATCAGAAAATTGTTATCTTGATCTCTTTCTACATAACTATTGGAAACCCAAGAAAATTAAAAAGGAGGCAGCCCAGAAAATGAAGAGAGGTCGTAAAAAAAGGAAAGAAAAAGAAGATGGTTTAAGGATGTTTAAGTTTGTGTGGAGTATTGGTTATCGATTAAGACAAATTTAAGGGACATACTTTTGGAACTTCTCTACGTTAATTAAATTGGTTGCTCGTGTGATTTTTTTTTAAATAAAAATTCATCTCATGTGATATTTGCTAGCTTGAGATTTTTGTTTTCTATCTCCTTCGCTCTCTTCTTTTTCTTTCCTTTTTTTTACGGTCTCTGTGTCTGGGCGGCAACCCCTTTTCTATTTTTTTGGGTTAATTTATTAGGGTTTTCAATAGTTTATGAGAAAGAGATGAAGATGACAATTATTTTTCAGATTTCATAAATTTACTTTCAATTTGAAATTTCTAAAAACAAGAAATGATTATATGGCATCCACATATACATCCTAATGTATGCAATGTCATCTTAAAAAATTCCACATCATCAATTTTTAGGTCAAATTTTTGGAGGAGGACCAAATTTCTTAAATTCGAAAAATAAGGGGACTAAAATTGCCTAATTAAAAATGAGGGGACCAAAATCCTCTATTTAACAAAATATGGGGGTTAAAATTGCAATTAAGCCTAATTTTTATAGTTCATTTATATTTTATGTTTTAAATTTTTTTGTCCTATGTGACGATAAATCCGTCCTATGTGAAGTACTATATGATACGAATATGCCAGTACGCCATACTTTTTAAATTTAGGATGCGATACAACTAAGAAACATTAATAAAAAAATTTAAAATAAAACATATATGCATATAAATACTTGAAAAATATATTTATTTTATGTTTTAACTTTTTGTCCTATGTGAAGATAAATCCGTCCTATGTGAAGTACTATATATGATACGAATAGGACGGTACCCGATATTTTTAAAATTTAGGATGTGATACAACTAAGATACATGAATAAAAATTTTAAAATAAAACTTATATGCATATAAATACTCGAAATAAATATGCATTCATTATTCTTCATTAATATGTAACTATGAAAATCACAATTATATATGTGATCAAGTGGCGACCGAGCATTTACCAAGGACGAATCGTTCGGGAGAACCTGAGTTCGATTCCTAAGTGGAACAATTCTTAGTCAGACTATCTTTATCCTACGGCCTAACTCCGGATTACCATAGCCCCTTTTCCCTGAAAACCGGAGGGTTATCACAAAAAAGAAAAAAAAAAGGTATAATTTTTGTATAAATCATATTCTATTGTCATTGTTGTGTTAGGATATCAACAAAATGATCATTAAAATAACTTAACACAGATTTTGTCTAATGTTAACCCATTGAGCCTCATCTCTCTCAATTCTTATTACCTTCATCCATAAAAAACATAACTTCTAAGTTTGGTTCATCAAGTTCCCTCAAAAAATAGTTTGCTTGATCAAGTGTTTCACATATTAAATAGAAGGCTTTAATACGTGTTTAGTCCCTGCAAATAGGGGTCATTTAAAAAATTGTCCCTGTATTCCTTAATCCTTGCATTTTGCCCTGTCAAAATTTAATCATTTAAAATTTTGTCCCTCTCCCCACTTAATCACTGCCACGTCACTAATTAGCTGATATGGCACATTTGATTTATCAGACAAACATGAAAGGACAAAATTGCCCCTGATATTATCTTCCTTTCTTTAATATTCCTCTTCTTTCTCTCATGTCCTATTCTCTCTTTTCTCCACCACCACCACCACCTCCACCACAATTACAGATTCTGGCATTAACTGATTCCTTTTCTTCTTCTTCTCAAAACCCTTTTCCCTCCTCTTCCCTTATTCTCCGTCCTCCGTCATAATCGAATTATCACAGACATAACCACCCCTTTTCCAACTTCCTCTACCGCGTTTCAAGAACTTCCTGGCATTAGATTAACAAACGTAGCATCATAAATCTTAGGCAGAAAACAACGTCGTTCACCAATCTGTAACTTCATCTCCCCGCTTTCGCTCCGGCGTCGGCAATGGTACTCCCCTTCTGATGAATGAAGCATGGTGGTGGCTTTGTGGTGGATTGAGCATTGACGTGGCTTTGTGGTGGATTGAGTTGTTTTGTACGTTTGGGTTTGGGATTGAGCTATTTTGTACACTTCTGTTTTGTGGGTTTGGCATTGGCGTGGCTGTTGTGTGGATTGAGCATATGGTGTTTTTTTGTTGTCACGACACCCATGAATTGGAATTTCAAGGGTATGAATTGTGGTGGGTGGTGATGGTTGTGGTGGTGAAACCGGAGGAGAGGGAGAGGAAGAAGAATGAATTGGAATTTCAAGGGTATTTTGGACATTTCATAATTTAGAATTGAGGGTAGTTTGGTAATTTTGCGTCATCAGATGTGACACGTTAGCTAATCAGTGATGTGGCAATGTTTAACTAGGATAAGGGACCATTTTTAAATGATTAAATTTTGCAGGGATCACTACTACAGAAATAAGTTTTCACATCAGTTGGAAACTACTTTTCACATCAGGTGGCAACCGATGTAAGGTGATATGATGTGGAATGTGCACGTCATTTCACATCAGGTACGAACTGATGTAATAGCAATATTT
>Ga0315914_1006502_pt1 | contig 16546 bp, 12 predicted proteins | sample MpolenodulesMG_FD_203920 | JGI IMG/M metagenome (GOLD analysis project Ga0315914, IMG submission 203920) | Medicago polymorpha root nodule microbial communities from Los Angeles, California, United States - elongated nodules | ecosystem: Host-associated > Plants > Roots > Nodule | place: USA...
TAAAATCTTGATAATTGTGGTTCGATTCTTTGATTTTTTTGTTAAATTAAAAATATTTAAAATTTCAATAATTGTTTATGCAATGTCACATCCAAACACTTCAATTTATGTAAGTACTTTTTAGTGCACATATCCAAACATAAATAGCTTATCAAGTATAAGAGCTTATGATGTAAGCTCTAATGTTATAAGCCCTAATGCTATAAGCATCTATATAAGCTGTTTATCCAAACAGGGCCTTTGTGTCTATTTTCTTCCTATATAGTTTAGACGTAGATTTTTTATTTTTATTTGAGGGAGACATAGATATCAATCTATATTAATTAAAGAGAATGAGAAAATATTAAAACAAAGGAAAAGAAAAATAAAAACGGTGCAGTCAGAAAAATTGGAAACATAGGGCGAAAACCTGACGGGGTGAAAGTGATCATGGTTCCAAAATTCGAATTCAACCCTTGCAACAAGGTGGAAGTGAGCATTGACCGTGGCAGTCGAGGCGGCATATATGGTTTGTGGTTCACTGCCACCATCGTCAGATGCATCTCCGCCGACAAATTCTTGGTAAAGTACAATCACTTGAACATGAGTCCAACAGTTGTCGGAGTTCACCAGCTCCGACCAGTGCCCCTGTCAGTGAGGGATTGGGAATTGAATATCGGCGACAAGGTGCAGGCGTTTCGGAAACAGCGGTGGTGGGAAGGCCACGTAAATGAAGTTACTGGGAGTACTGGAAAGTTGTTTAGTGTGCGTTTTACTGACTCTAAGGAGATAATCTTTTTAAAGGAGAACCTTAGGGTTCATTGTAAATGGATTAATCAAAATTGGGTTCCCCCAATCACAAACCAAAAACTCAAAAACCACTATGAGGTAATTCAATTTTTTTTAAGATAATAATAATTTACCAAAGTTGAAAAAGGTGTTATCATCAATTCATGTGTTATTTTAGCCCTTAAATACGACAGACTTGGCTTTAATCATGATTTAAAGAGAACATCTTTGGATGTGTTTTTAGTTAGTTAGATTATCTTTTGTTATCAAAATAGCTTATATGACAATTACTTATATTTTCCGTGCTTAAACGTTTAATCAAGTTGTTTATCAACCAGGAGCTTCGTAAGGAATTGAAGAGAGAGAAGCGAGCAAATAGAAGAAATATGATTAGTAAGTTACCTGACTGCATGCTGCTCCACATAATGAGTTTTTTGAAAGCTCGAGACGCTGTTCGAACTTGCATCTTGTCTAAACGATGGAAGGATCTCTGCAAATGTCTCACTACTCTCACATATATTCCGTCGTGGGATGAAAATAGTTTTAAGAACTTTAGCTCTTGGGTTCGGTCTAGTAGAGATCACTCATGTTCCCTCCTTAATCTTACTATTGAAACTTATATAAATGGAAGTGAAGAAGATCTTTATACACTCATACAATATGCTATTTTCCACAATCTTCGACACTTGAAACTTAATATAAACCCAAGCTTTACATCCGAATCTTTACTCCCTTTAATCTCAACCTCTCACTCTTTGACATTTCTTGAGCTTTCTTATCATAGGAGTTGGTATGATAGAGATCCAAAAAATCCTATATTTCCAAAATCTTTTCACTTGCCTGCATTAAAAACCTTGAATCTTGAACGCGTGTACTTTGTTGCAACTCACGGTCAATGTGCTGACCCCTTTTCAAATTGTCATGTGTTGAATACTTTGGTGCTCAGTGACTGTTCTTTGATAAATGATGCACAAGTCCTCTGCATATCTAATTATACACTTTCCAATTTGACTATATCTTGGGTAGAAGCTTGCCAATTTTCGCTTTCTACTCCAAATCTTAGTTATTTTACCATCTCGGGTAGTTTTATTTTTCATCAACTCCTGTTCTCCACTTGCAATTTTTCTTTTCTTCAACAAGTAAGCATGCACGGCTTGTCATATGTTGGCGAAACTTCAATTTTCTTAACATGGCTACAAGTGCTTGCCAATGTGAAGATTTTGAAAGTTGATAATTATGTCATTCAATCAATACTACATGTAAGTTACTTTAGCATACTTTACCTCTTTATTTTGAGCAATCATAACATTTTAGCAATCACGTGTTAGATTTTGTTTCTTCTTCTTCTTCTTCTTCTTCTTCTTCTTCTTGTAGTACTTACACATCCATGCTTTTCAAAATATCCATTTAAAAATGTCTCCAATTCACTCTAATTGTGCAGGAGTGGCGCTCAAATCCCATTTCAAAGAAAGTTCAACCTCCATGCTTTCCTAGACTGAAGTCGTTGATAGTACACAAGTCTTTAAATGTAAGTCTTCCGGTAATTGTACCTAATGAGGATATAATCAAAGTAGTGGAATACTTGCTTCAAAACACTACTCCAATGCCAAGAGTTGAAATCATCGGAGGAAATATTTACACCACCAGAAACCGTCGTTTTTCCTGCAGATTACCTCTACCTGTGTGATGCACGAACAATAATTTTAGAATTATTCTTAATAATTTGTGTAGTATTCTTTTGGTACAATATAATTGGTGTACTTTAAACATATGGTTTTGAATATATTGGTATGGATGTATTTGATATTGGTCCTGCTTTAAATTTAAATATAGACCGTTTGTGTAAATTTTGTAGGATTATTCTGGATAATTATTGTAATTTAACGAATTAGTTTTGAATGTTATGGTAATTAAGAATGCATAAATTATAGTGTTCACCAACAAGGGACTATTCTTTTTCAATGTATAACAAGGTAAATATTGGTTCAGTCTTTTGGCTCTAGGAAATACCTTCTATTGTAAATATCTGCAGTTTAATATCTGCAGTCTTGCTAATCTTCCTTATGCTGATATCGGTGCGGCTGCAAGTTCATGCCCTCAATTAGTGAAGATGGAAATGTGTAACATCGATTTCGTAAGTACAAATTGGTTTTTAATTTAATGAAAAGAAATGCCAATACATCCCCGGCTTTCAAATTATTGCACTATCGTCGTTAATGAGTGAACTAGCTAGCGAGTTATTCTGATCTGTATTCTTTTTATGCTGCTGAAACCTTTGGACCATGTCTTATTTTCTTCTTTTTAAGACCTGAAAATTGAATTTATTTGGTTCTTTAAGATGGTACATGCGTGTGAAATGTATTCAATTAAGCTTGAACCGGATTGAAATAGTTTCTGCCGGAAACTTTCTTGGTTTGTGATCAATATATAATTTGTTTTGTATGTATTGAAATGGAATAACTTGATGTCTAGCATTGAATTTAATGATCTTGAAGGTGAAACTTTTTACTTCCAATTCCAAAATCAGGTGGCAGCTACACAACAGAAAAGTGAGAAAATACGTTACATTAACCGTGTACGTAAAAACATTTCTATCTCTAGTAAATTCATAAGAGAACATTCAAAATGAAGATATATGATACCAATAAATTCATTACTATGCTCTTGTCAAAAAATTAACAATCTTATTCCAATTCATTAGCACAATTTTGCTTCTTCCCTATCATGTACTATTTGAATATAACATCTACAGAAGTGGTAATCTGTTGTTTAAGATTTAACATTAGTTTTCAAAGGTTTATTGAATATATTTGGAAAAAGTGGCATTGTAGAAAACTATACTCTTGCAAACCATCTAATTTTGAACATATTGGGACTTAGGTAAGGAATTATTTCTCAATCCAATTAGCTTCAAACAAATGTTTGTATAACTATGCATGCTCATATATAACATATACATGCTTTACATGTAATGACAGTTATGCGGATAAAATCGACTTTAATGACAAAGAATATGATGCAAGGCAGAGGTTTCAACAATGCTGGTTAAGCCATTCTTTCCTGAAACAAAACCGTGAATGGTTCACTGCCACCAGCATCATGTCTCTGATTGTTATGCTAGCTTTTCCTGTCTTCGTGAAGTTAAGTCCAAGTTTTTATGTAGTAATAACATTTAAAGGCGTAGTATATTCAGCAACTATATTTGTAAATAATATTGTCAATAACAATGTACAATGAGTTTTGAACAATTTTGACTTTAATTTTCTTTTCAATTCTTCACTTTTGGGATTGATTGATGAAATGAAATTGAGAAAAGTGTTATATTTTCTTGAAACAACTTTGTTGAAATTTGGGGCCTAACTGATCCTTACAAAACTGGCTTGTAAGGTAAGGAGTGCCTCCTCTTTATAAACTCTAATCAAGCTTCCTATCTAACCGATGTGGGACTAAATCCACCCCCTCAAAGACAAGCCAACATAAGGCAACTAGGGGCAGATCACAATTAAGGTGGAATTACCAACCCACCCCCTCACGTTTGGGGCGGGATTTCCAACACACCTGAGGTGGAATTACCAACCCACCCCCTCACGTCTGGAGCGGGATTTCCAACACCCCCCTCACGCTCAGACCCAATGGTCATGAAGCGTGGCAATGCAGAATCCCGACAACGTTAGATCTTGGATAGGCTCTGATACCATGTAGAAATTACTCTATAACTGCAAAGTTGTTTATTTCAATGAAAAAGGTGCTCCTTTTATAGGAGAGAATACAACTAATCAACTCCTTAATCTAAGGAGTTACATAAGGAAAAATAAACAACTATTAAAATAGAATAACAATAAAAGGAAATATTATATATTTCAACACCCCCCCTCAAGTTGGTGCATAGATATCAATCATGCCCAACTTGCTTATGAGATGCTCAAAACTTGTCCTTGCTAAGCTCTTGGTCAAAATATCAGTTGTTTGCTGATTTGAAGGCACAAAAGGTAGACAGAGTATTCCAGAATCTAATTTCTCTTTTATAAAGTGACGATCGATTTCAATATGCTTTGTTCGATCATGTTGAACTGGATTATTGCGGCCTTGTTGTCACAATATAATTTCAATGGAAGTTCTATTGTCATCTTTAACTCCTTTAGAACTCGATGAATCCAAAGACCCTCACAAATTCCTTGGGCCATTGCTCTAAACTCAGCCTCTGCACTGCTTCTAGAAACTACACCTTGCTTCTAACTTCACCATGTTACCAAGTTTCCCCACACGTAGGTACAATAACCTGAAGTCGACTTTCTATCTGTAATGGATCCTGCCCAATCATCAGTAAAAATAGCAACATTTCTATCATTGGTTTTGCCAAATAATAGGCCTTTTCTAGGGGCAGCCTTCAAATATCTAAGAATTCTATAGACGGCATCAAGGTGTTCTTCATAAGGGGCATGCATAAATTGACTAACAACACTAACGGGGAAAGCAATGTCAGGCCTTGTATGTGCCAAGTAAACCAATTTCCCAACTAACCTTTGGTATCTTCCTGTGTCGACAGGTGTATCCCCTTTTTCCCAAAGTTTCGAATTTGGATCCATGGGAGTATCAGCAGGTCTACATCCACTCATACCTGTTTCTTGTAAGAGATCAAGAACATACTTCCGTTGCGACACCGATATTCCTTTCTTTGATCTAGCTATTTCTATGCCATGAAAATACTTTAGAGATCCCAAGTCTTTGATTTCAAACTCTGATGCGAGGTTTCTCCTTAGTCTCACCATTTATGTCACATCATCTCCGGTAAGAACTATATCATTAACATAAACAATTAGAATAGTAATTTTCCCACTAGGAGTGTACTTTACGTATAAAGTGTGATCTGATTCCCCTTGAGTTTATCCTTGTTTCTTTACTGATTGAGTAAACTTTTCAAACCAAGCTCTTGGAGACTGCTTTAAACCATAAAGAGATTTTTTCAATTTGCACACCTTTTACCCAAATTTTTCTTCAAAGCTTGGAGGACCATCCATGTACACTTCTTCTTCTAGATCACCATTAAGACATGCATTTTTTACATCTAATTGATGTAAAGGCCGATCCAAATTCACAGCAAGAGATAAGAGGATCCTAATAGTGTTCAACTTTGCAACAGGAGCAAAAGTTTTTCAGTAGTCCATGTCATATGTCTGAGCAAACCCTTTAGCAACCAACCTTGTCTTTTATCTTTCTATTGAACCGTCAGAGCTGTATTTTATGGTAAACACCCACTTACTTCCCACAGTTCTCTTTCCAACTAGTAAAGTCATAACATTCCAAGTGTTATTCTTTTCAAGAGCTCTCATCTCCTCAAACACAGGTTCCTTCCACTTTGGAACATTTAGAGCTTCCTATACATTCTTTGGAATTTCTATACAAGACAAATTAGAGGTAAATACAAAAAAAGAGGAAGATAAATTTGAATATGATACGAACCTAGACATGGGGTGCTTGTGTGCAAGCTCTAACTGGTTTTCTATGAGCTATTGGAACATCAAGAATAGAATCATCAAAATCAGGAGAAATTTTACCTTTACCTTTGTTTGTTTTTGTAGGTTGATTCTCCCTCAGTTCAGATTCATGACTGTGTTGAGCAATCAAGTCTTCTACTACCTTATCATGATTCTTTCTTCCATAAATTACTCCTTTCCAAGTTCCTTCAACTTCTCCAAACTTTCTTTCTGTTTCATTATAAGGATGTTCATGTAGTGACATTTGAATCAATTCTTGATTATCTTTAGGTTCCAAAGAGTCATTATTAGAATTTTGGTTTGTTGCCCCTGATTATGTGACATCTTCACCCATGGAAGGAGTATGTTCACTTACATTGTCTTGGGCATTTTCTTTAGGTACAAATGGCCTAGAACTATGCGACATAAACATATTTTCGGAAAGAATTAAATCCTCAAAAAAATAAGATGAATCTTCATTTGATTTTCCCCCTTAGAGATGATTGCTCTAAAAAAAGGGTTTATTTTTCAAAAAAAGTATCATCCATCGTTACCAACAACCATTTAGAATTGGGATCAAAATATTTATATCCTTTTTGAGAGGGGGGATATCCAACAAAGACACATTTAATAGCATGAGGTTTAAGTTTGCCTATTTGTTTGTGTTCATGGACAAATGCAGTGCATCCGAATATTTTTAGAGGCAAATCAGCTGAAATAAAGGCAATTAGAAAGAATTTTAAAAAGGTTTCAAGAGGAGTCTTAAGGTTCAAAACACGAGATGGCATACGATTTATTAAGTGTGCAGCAGTTAAAACAGCCTCACCCCATAAGTATTTTGGAACTTTAGTTGCAAAAAGTAAGGCTCTAGCCACTTCAAGAATGTGTCTATTTTTTCTCTCCACTATTCCATTTTGTTAGGGTGAGTTAACACATATACTTTGATGAACTATCCCATTTTCCATAAAAAAAAGTTTCCTAAAACTGTGTTAAAATATCCAGTTCCATTGTCAGTTCTGAAAACTTGTATAGGGGAATTAAACTGGGTCTGCACTAATTTAATAAAATTCTTAACAATTTGTCCTACCTCTGATTTTTCTTTTAATAAATATACCCAACAAAGTCTAGTATGATCATCAGTAAAGGTTATAAACCATCTTTTGTTGGATAAAAAATTAATCCTATTAGGCCCCTAAACATCACTATGAATAATACTCCTTCCGCCACACAATAATAGTCTATTTAGCATTTTTTCTTTTTCTCAAAATAATTGCCACTTTAGAATACCAATGCAACATTTATTATTTGTTTCCATTATTATACCCTTATTTATTGAATTTCATCCAACTTAACTACTCCACTAACTACAACTAATAAGGATATTTTAGTAAATGAAATTAATTTTACCATTGAAATCAACACAATTAATCATTCCCTTAATAATCTTGCACAAACCTTAAACGACTATAATTTAGAGACGGAGGGAGTAGAAAAAGGTTTTGAAGGTTTATATGTTTGGGCAGGAAAAGAACTTTTGTGATATCCTGACCAACAAACAACTTCACAAATTTCACATTGAAAAGAAGAAAAATCCTGACCAACAAACAATTTCGGAAATACTGTTTTTAAATATTTGAAACTTGGGTGGCCCAATCTTAAATGCCACAACATAACATCATCCTTATTATTTGAAACAAAAAAGGATTCAGAGAAATAACTTATTTGTCCAAGTTGATGTCCATCCTCCATTCTGCTTAGCACTGCCAATTGTCTTCCCCGAGACTGAATCCTTAAACAAACAATGAGTATCAAAAAAATGAGTTTGACACCTTTTACCCCGGATTAATTTACTGACAGACAATAGGTTACATGAAAAATTTGGGGCATGTAAAACATCTTGAAGAGTTAATAATGGAGATATAATGACAGAACTTTTTCCTGCCACGGCTGAAAGAGAACCATCATCAATCTTAATTTTTAAATTACCTGCACAAGGACTATATATGAAGAAAACATACTAGACTCTCTTGTCATATGACCGGTAGCACCTGAATCAACAATCCAACTACGACTTGGTTTGACACTAAGAAGGGCTTACTCTAAAAAATTACATTTTTGGGCAATGAAACCGAAAGAAAACATACTAGAAGTAGTTTTAGACTCAAGAAGATTTTACAGTTGTTCAGTGGTGGACGGAAGTGAATTTGAGGAAGACTGCTGCCCTTGATCAGAAGTATCTTGGATAGCACGACCTTCGGTTGATGAGTTGAATATTGTCTTACCCATCACCACCCATTTCCGCGCCTTCTCTCTTTTGGTCTTAGATTTAATCATCCTTTTTTTTCTCTATTTTTGATCTGACTCAAACTGCAGGCTAGGAAATTGAGTTTTTTTTTTGTTGTTTTTTTTTCTTCCGATGAATAGTGCATGTGAACAGTACCGCACAGATGAACAGTGTCAACGTATGAACAATGTCAGTGATGAACAGTAGCGATGTACAGTGTTGCTAGATATCAAAAAACCAGAAAAAACAAAAGATGTCATAGTGATAGGGGCTAGGGTTTATGCGAAAGCAAGGCCCCGAAAATCGGGAGCTCTGATGCCATGTTGAAATTTAAGGCCTAACTCATCCTTACAAAACTGGCTTGTAAGGTGAGGAGTGCCTCCTATTTATAAACTCTGATCAAGCTTCCTATCTAACCGATGTGGGACTAAATCCACCCCCTCAAAGACAAGCCAACATAAGGCAACTAGGGGCAGATCACAATTAAGGTGGAATTACCAACCCACCCCCTCAGGTTTGGGGCGAGATTTCCAACACACCTGAGGTGGAATACCAACCCACCCTTTCACGTTCGGGGCGGGATTCCAACAACCTTACTAATGAATTGGTAAAGGGTTGTGGCTTATTTGGCATTCGACTTTATGGATGATTTGGAAATCTAGAAATAAGAGGATGTTTAAAATATGTGTTTGAAATGTGGAGGATAGATTGTGAAGGAGAATAAGGTAATTTTGGGTGACGATATATTAATGTCTCAAAGGTGTATCTGTGTTTGTTTTACGATTGGAGTTGGAACGTGCATATTGTTAGAGGTTGTGATAATGGAGATGTCAGCACTAGTTTTCGGTCTTATCCGATATATATCTAACTCGGGCAACGACGAAGAATACATCAGTTTTTATATAAAATATGGTTAGTAGTCTTTTTAATCCTTGAATGTGTAACGAGTAACCATATTAATCCCCCAATGTATCGAAATTTCAAAATAGTATCTGATTGTGCACTTTGTTAATCAAAATAGTCTCTCAATGTTAACATTAACTCTTTTCAAATAGTGACTAAAATGACAATAAATAAGTATTTACAGAGACGAATATGACAATAAGTATTATATTGAGAGACTAATTTCCCAAGGTAAACCCCAAATATCTCAGCAAAAAGCGCATCCCCCTGCCCCTCATTAGAAGAGAATCTAGTTTTCCAATTTCCGTTGTTATCACGAAGTAAACATCCAGAACCAACGTCACCAAAAGCGCCACAACTTCCATTAATATTTAACTTAACACATCCATCTTAAGGTGAGGTACATTTAATCATGTGACAATTAATATGGTGCTCAGAGGAGTGAATATTAACAGAAGTTAGGTCGGTACGAATATGTATCCTTTTTATTTTATTGTGCAATTTAGACTTATCAGAAGTTACTTTTGTTACAATTGGTATATATCCATTATTATCCGTAGTAATTAAAGAAAAAGAGCCCATAAAAAAACAAATAACAAAATTAAAGAAAATTAGAGGAATAAATACAAAGGACAAGAAAAATAAAAAAGCTGTACAGTTCGAAACTGAAAACACAGAGCGAAACCCTAACGGTGAAAGTGATCATGGTTCGAAAATTCAAATTCCACCCGCGCCACAAGGTTGAAGTGAGCATTGACCGTGGAGATGGCATATACCGTTCATGGTTCCCTGCCACCATCATCAGACGCGTCTCCTCCGACAAATTCTTCGTCAAGTACGTTCACTTGAAGGTGAGTCCAACAGTTGTTGGAGTTCACCAGCTCCGACCAGTGCCCCGGTCAGTGAGGGATTGGGAAGTAAATATCGGCGACAAGGTGGAGGCGTTTCAGAAACAGCGGTGGTCGGAGGGCCATGTAAGTGAAGTTATTGGGAGTACTGGAAGGTTGTTTAGTGTGCGTTTTAGTGACTCGAAGGAGATGATCGTTTCAAAGGAGAAGCTTAGGGTTCATCGTAAATGGATTAATCACAATTGGGTTCCCCCAATCACAAACCAAAAACTCAAAAACCACAATAAGGTAATTTTTTTTTTAAGATAATAAGAATTTACCAAAGTTGGAGAAGAATTTATCAATTGATGAGTTATTTTAGTCCTTAAATAGGCATGGCTTAGCTTCAGGGAACTATACTATAAATGTTTAATTAAATTGTTTATCTAAACAGGAACTTCGTAGGGAATTAAAGAAAGAGAGGCGAGCAAATAGAAGAAATATGATTAGTAAGTTACCTGACTGCATATTGCTCCACATGATGAATTTGTTGAAAGCTCAAGATGCTGTTCGGACTTGCATCTTGTCTAAACGATGGAAGGATCTTTGCAAACGACTTCCAACTCTCACATATATTCCGTCTTGTGCTCAAAGTTTAAAGAACTTTAATTCTTGGGTTCTGTCTTGTAGAGATCATTCATGTTCCCTACTTAATCTTACTATTCAATTTTGTATTCAGGAAGATGAAGAAGACCTGTATAAACTCGTACAGTACGCTCTTTCTCACAATCTCGAACACTTGAAAGTTAATATAAATCCAAGCTTTAAACCCAAATCCGAGTTACTCCCTTTAATCTTTGGCTCTCACTTTTTGACATTTCTTGATCTTTGTTATAGTAGCAATAACAAGAATGTGAAGTGTCCAAAATCTCTTCACTTGCCTGCAGTTAGAACCTTGCATCTTAAATGTGTCAACTTTGTTGCAACTCACCATCAATATGCTGACCCTTTCTCAAACTGTCATGTGTTAAATACTCTGGTACTAGATGATTGTTCATTGAGTGAGGATGCACAAGTCCTTTGCATATCTAACTATGCACTTTCCAATCTAACTATATTTTGCGTAACACCTTACCAATTTTCGCTTTCTACTCCAAATCTTAGTCATTTTACCATCTCGGGTAGTTCTATTTTTCATCAACTCCTTTTCTCCACATGCAATTTTTCTTTTCTTCAACAAGTAAATATGCACGGCCCGATATATGATGGCAAAACATCAATCTTCTTAACATGGCTGCAAGTGTTTGCCAATGTGAAGATTTTGAAAGTTGATAATTATGTCATTCAAACAATACTACGTGTAAGTTACTTTGGCATACTTTACCTCTTAATTATTTTGAGCAATCATTTGAATATGTGAGACGATGTTACTTTTACTCTTTAAATCTAATACAAAAACATCACCAAATGTGTCACTTTTAATTTGCTACTGATCAACTTGGTCTTTAAATGTGTTTTCTGTTAATTAGTTTGATCGTCTAATATGTCTTTCATTTGTTAGTTTGATCTATGAAAGAAACTTTTCACTCATTTATTTTAATGTTCATAACATTTTTGCAATCACGTGTTAGATTTTCTTTTTTCTTCTTCTTTTTCTTGTAGTATTTACTCGGTACTCACTTATGTTTTTCAAAATATCAATTTAAAAATGTCTCAAATTCACTCTAATTGTGCAGGACTGGCGCTTAAATCCCATTTCAAAGAAAGCTCAACCTCCATGCTTTGTTAGATTGGAGTCATTGAAAGTGAACAAGTCTTCAAATTCAGGCTTACGAGATAAAGAAATAATGGAAGTAGCGAAACACCTGCTTCAAAACACTACTCCAATGCCTAGAGTGTTGATATCATAACAACTCTTTAGAACATCATGTGCCCAATGTTTTCTATAGATTATAGATCTTCATATTATTTCCTCATATTCCATAGTTTGTCATGATTTTGAGGGTTGATGCCTCAACCTTTTTCTCTTATTGGTTTTAATTCTGTTTTGTAAGTACCATTTTAGTAGTTTTTCAAAACAATTGTACTGCTTTTTCTTTATTGTCCACCATGAAATGGAGAATTTTAAGTGGTCGCTATTAGTAGGCATTAGGTGCTAAGAAAATGTTGCAAGTCCTTTGAATTTGGGTGTTTGCTCCTTTTTGTCAAAATACCAAAAATACCCTTTACTCCTCAATCTCTAATAAAAATCAATTGACCCATCAAATGTACAATTAAATATAAATAATTAAAATAATAATAAACTAAAAATCGGGATGTTACTCCATTACTCTTTCAAATCAAATAGCGTAAAACACTTAGGATTTTAGTTTTCAAGTTTATATCTTAGAAATCCTAAAGAGTCTGTTCATTTGTTTCGTTTACACTACCATTGTTAAATCCAGTGTAAGAACAAATTAACTTGTTTGCTTGTGTAAACATTTAGAAAGTTTCTCGCTTGCGTGCTTGAGTAGATAAGTCTCTAGGTGAAACCTTGAGCACCTAGGAAGTCTCAATCAGTTATGATTGAGCAAAGGGAAGTTTATTGGTGTTGTTCTTTAGCAGGAAGTCTTTAGGTAGTGTCCTAGAGCAAGAAGCCTTAAGTAGTTGTTGTTAAGCAAGGAAGTCTGCAGTTGTGCTTGAGTAGGGAAGTCTCTTTGGAAGGGTCCTTGATCAATTTGTAATCGAGAGTGATTATAGTGAAATCTCTTGTAAGTGCAAGGGGACTGGACTATTTTTGTATTGTGGGAGGAACCGGTATAAAAATTGCTTTGTGTCTGCTTTCTCTGTCTTAGTCTCTTTATTTTTGTGTTCTGTATTTAATTCGCTACATTCAGACTCTGAGTCAGAATCTACGTACCTCAGATTCTAATTAGGTTTTAACACATGGAAAAAGAAACCGCAAAAATCCAACACAATTCAACACCCCCGCCCCCCTTCCTTGTGTTTTTCTCACCTTCACTTGGTATCAAAGCACGATATGTGCTCTGCCACTTAACTGTGCCACTGCAAAAGATCCAGTGAGAAAAACATGTCTTTCGTTAGTAAAACTTACACTTCTGATGTCAACAACACAACCACCTCTTTGAAAAATAGTCACTCTGTCAAACCTCCATCGTTCAATGGAGATGGTACACAGTTCTCTTGGTGGAAGAGTAAAATGTATAGTTACATCACACTTCTTGATGATGAACTCTGGGACTTTGTTGAAGATGGAACCTGCTTTGAGGTTGATGAAGAAGGTATGGTGGCAAACAGAAAGAAGCTGACAGCCACTCAGAAGAAGATCTACAAAAGGCACCACAAAGTGATAGGGATTCAGGTGGATGTTTTACCTCATAATTAATATATGAAGATTGGGGACAGATCTACTAAAAAAGTCATCTTCGAATCACTGTTCACTACCTTTGAAGGAAATTAGCAGGAGCAGGTAAAGGAAGCTAAGGAAAACCAACTGGTTCACCAATATGAGCTCTTCAAGATGAATGAAGATATTAAGACAATGTATTAAAGGTTTCAAACTCTTGTCACTAGACTTCAAGTTCTAAAGAAAAGTTACATTCTGCCAGACCCTATAAAAAGATTCTTAGAAATATTCTTGCAAGGTTTAGGCCAAAGGTCACTACCTTGTAAGAGATGAAAGACTTGGACAAGCTAAGTTTGAAGAATCTGATAAGTTCCTTCAAAATTCATGAGATTCAACTTGAAGGTGATGAACAAAATAATAAGTCTAAGTTTATTGCCTTGACCTCTTAGGAAAGGACAACCAAATCTCTTCAAATTGCAGAACCATAAGAAAAGGATCCCGATGATGGATCTGATGATGCTGCATATTTAAAAGAAATGGCTTACTTAACCATGAGGTTTCAATACCTGAACAAGAAAAGAAGGTTTCCTAGTAGAAATAGTGACTAAAAGGAATCCAGCTTCAGAGACAAGAAAGATAGTCAAAAAGGATGCTTCAGTTGTGAAAAGACTGACCACTTCATAGTTGATTGCCAAGAGGCACAAAAGGGTAAATCAAGAAAGGAAATTTCCAAGAAAGACACCTTCAGAAGAAAGCTAAAGGAGAGCTTTATGGAACTATAGGAGATGCTTGATGAAGACTCGGACTCTAAAGATAACAAGGAGGAAGCTAATATGGGGCGTTGTTATTTACTACATCTTCTGGTGATGGCCATGATTCAAATTCTGATGAAGATGATGAGGTAACCTCTGAAAAAATCTACAATGAATATATTCCTTCTTTCAAAAGGCTTTTGAGACTCTATCTTAGCAAATAAAGATCCTTTAAAGATTTGGAAAAACAATTTGATTTGTTGTCAGAAGAATCCAAACTTTTGAGACACCAAAACCAAGGTTTGTTAGCACAAAATTTTAAACTAAGGCAAATTTCAAGCTTTGATAAAATAGACAGATCTTTGGCTAAATTCAACAGTACTTCTGAAGAATTTAGCAATGGTGACATTGATAGAAGCGAATTAGCTTCCATAACATGCATTATTATTAAGAACACAGGAAACAAAATAGACTTTATAAGAGCATCTATGAAGGAGATACAAACTTCTTTGAAGACGAAGAAATCATCTTGTTCTGAATGCACTCAGAAGGGTCTGCTCTTTCAATCAATTCCAAAGGCTAAGAAAGCTAAGAAAAATTTGATCCGGCCAGAGCCAAAGGAGTCAAAGTCCATGGTTATGACCAAATCAAAACCAAGGATTGTTAATTCATGGCTAACTGGGACTCAGAATCTAGTGCAAAGAAGTATTTAAGATTGAAATCCTTTAAATCAAAAGTCTTGAATAGATCTGAGCAACAAAGTCTAAAGTTCAAGGGTCTGAAGAGAGAAAAGACCTGCAGAACTAACCCCTAAAGGACTCATTCATATATGGGTCCTAAAAATGACATTGTTTATGTTTCAGGTGTGCTTCATAGGAAAACCAAATCATCAGTCCTGGTATCTGGACAACGGCTCCTCTCGACACATGATAAGTGAGAGACATCTGTTCAAAGAACTAGTCATGAAAGAATCAGGTATTGTAGGACTTGGAGGAAACCATCAAGGAAAGATTGTTGGATCATGAACTATTAGTAACTCATCTATCTGCATCAATAATTTATAGTATGTTGATGGACTCAGACACAACCTTCTTAGTTTAGTCAGTTTTGTGATAATTAATGTAGAGAAGGATTTGACAAGAACACATGTACAGTTATCAATAAGTGTGATCAATCCATAGTATTCATAGGTCAGAGGAAAGGAAATATTTATAAAATAATTTTTTATGAATTGGTTGACTAGAAGGTAGTTTGCTTTCTTTTAGTGAACGATGAAAAGTGGCTCTAGCACAAAAGATTGGGACATGCTAACTGGAGATATCTATAAGCTTAGCATGTTGAAACTAGTCAAAGCACTAACAGTGTTGTACTATCATATATATGCTCCATGTGGAGCATGCCAGAGAGGAAATATTATGAGAAACATTCTAAGACCTAAAAACATTGTCTCCACCTCCAGCCCTTTGGAACTACTTCACATTGATCTGTTGGGACCAGTAAAAACTGCATCAATCAATGGGAAGAAATATGGGTTAGTCATAGTTGATGACTACAACAAGTAGACTTGAGTGAAATTCCTCATAACCAAGAATGAAGCTTATGATGTGTTCAACACCATCTGCACACAAGTACAAGTTGAAAAGGAATTAAAAATCCATAAAATCAGAAGTGGTCATGGAATTTGCCATGAGTTCTATTCTCCTAGAACTCCACAACAATTGGGGTTGTAGAAAGAAAGAATGTATCTATACAGGAAATGGCTAGAATAATGCCTTCATGAAACTAACATGGCTAAGTACTTCTGGGCAAAAATTTTAAATATAGCATGTTATGTACATAATATAATCTACATAAGACCTATTCTAAACAAAACAACATATGAGTTATTCAAATGAAGGAAACCAAGTATTGTTACTTTCACCATTTTTATTGTACATGTTATATTCTGAACAATAAAGTCTATCTGACTAAATTTGATGCCAAGGCTCAAAAGTGTATCTTTTTAGGATACTCTGAAAGGTCAAAGGCATAAAGAGTGTATAATTCTGAAACCAAATCCGGTAGATGATGAGCAAAACCGCAAGTGCACGGTTTTGCCGAAGTAGTAAAAAGAGAGTATCGTTCCAACAGGGAGTTGTTTAATTTGATTTACTTTTAGAAGATGATTAGAGAGTTTGATTGTAAAGTTTTGG
>Ga0315914_1006503_pt1 | contig 16545 bp, 14 predicted proteins | sample MpolenodulesMG_FD_203920 | JGI IMG/M metagenome (GOLD analysis project Ga0315914, IMG submission 203920) | Medicago polymorpha root nodule microbial communities from Los Angeles, California, United States - elongated nodules | ecosystem: Host-associated > Plants > Roots > Nodule | place: USA...
CCCCCCAACAATCATCGAAACACACCCAATCTCTTCATCCTTCCCCACTCAGAACCTTATCCCCTCTAACACTACAACCCTTACAATCTATCATCCCTGACCAAACCCAATCAATTAACCAATTTGACCATTCAAAATTTGAATAAGATAGTAGCCCAGACTTAGTTCTACCATTCAATAGTCTGAAGCTCGTATAGAAGAACTCCATAAAACCTAAACTGCAACCTTGAATGATATTGCTACATTACAACAAAAATATACAAACTTAATTAAGTTATCCACTGAGGTTGTGTCAGAACCCCTCACTAAAACCACTCTTCCCATCTCTGCAAATCATCATCTGGCCATTGTTAATTGTTTGGGTCTCTGCGGATTTTTAGAGTCAGGGGGAGCTTACAAACCTCTCAACTGAAGTTGTCAAGTTAATTAATAACAAAAAAATTTCTTAAAAATAATTGTGGTTGTCATCATAAAAAACGGGAGATTGTTGAACCAAAATGAGTTTTGAACAATGCCTCTAAAGTTTTGATGATACCAAAGTATGAAAAACAATTGAATATGCTATTGTGTGTTCAAGTGTGCAGAACCATATAATTAAATTCTAACTCTTAAGTCAAGTTTTGGTTATGAACTGTCAAGACTTTGAACACATAAGATAGCATCTAAAGCAAAAGAGAAGCTTATAAGACTTATAACAAGATCTGAAGAAAGGTCAACCAGAAAGTTAACATCTTGGATTTGAAGAGAATTTTCACATGTATTTGAAGGAATGAAGCATCTGAAGTGTTGAAGACTATGAAGGACGAAGCATCCGAAGGTGACGTCAGAAGTTGAAGACTTTGAACCAGTTTGTCGTCTTATAAAGGAATGTCACTATCAGACTCAAAGTAGTATAATTTGTCTTCTTCTGACTACGTGTAGAAACAAACAAAGAAATTCAAGGACAATGAGAATGTAACATATCATTCTATTTGAAGCAAAGGAATTTTGAATGACTACTCAACGACATTATCCATTTAAGGAAGTCTTCGATCAAGCTTCTCAAGGTCTAATTTGATGTGTTGGCACTTCTTCAACAATTAGTATCTCATTCTCTCCTATATAAGGACTTGAGCAGTTGAAGAACATAACAAGACTTCTATGATTTTACAAGTGCCCTTACTCTGTGAAATTATATAGGGCACAAACACTTAAATAATTTCTTACAAACTTTCTTATCTTAGAATTTCTTAAGTATCAGAAGTCATATGTACTTAAATTTCTTACACCTCTGATTGTATATCATGTCTAAACTACAGTCTATTTTATTTGTTAAACATTGATTCTAGAAGACTCTTACTTGTTTGATTGAGCAAAAGAAGTCTCTTACTTTTGTGTTTGAGAAAATTCTAATCAGTGAGATTATAGTAAAAATCCATTGAAAGTGCAAGGGGACTGGACTACTTCTGGTTTGTGGGAGGAACCAATATAATTTGCTTGCGTCTCTCTCTCTCTCTCTTCAATTTAATTTCACTGCATAACTTTGTTTCAGACTCTGAAAAGAACTTTTCTTCTGATCAGACTTTGAACTGTTTTTATAAACACTTAATTTTTTTTTAAACGCAAACAATGACTTTCATTTTTCTTCAACTTTAATAATCTTGATTCTATACTGGTGAAGAAAGTATCCATTGAGAAGAACGACGTTCAAGCTTTGAGATGAGACAAAAGTTCGTACACAGTTCGTACAACGTGCTTCGAGAATTTATCAATGTACGAAAGGACAACTGTAGATATCAAAACAGATTATTTTAAATTTTTCTTCAAAGATTGTCTTCAATGAATTCTCGTCTTTGAATTCTCTTAAGAACTTTTGTCTACATTGCAATAACTTTTGTCAAAAGAAATTTACGTTGGGGAATTGGACTATTCAAGATCGAGTTTATTGAGTAAACTACTTAATTAGTCGATTTAATTTGATGCTTTGACTGTTAACCAAATACTACAAATGACATCGGTGCTTGATCAAATGATTGGTCCAATGGATGGATTGGGATTGCTGAGTGAACTTGAGCTTGATCTAGATGGATGAGAAATGCTAACTTGGTCACAAACCTAAATAAAAAAGGTTTAGGCACATACTCATAAATGGAAAAAATTAAAAAAAAGAATAATTGAATGATGTGACTAAATTATTTTTCATTTATGTGAGTGTGTCTAAACTTTATTTATTTGTGTTGCTCTGGAAGAGAAATAATCTAAATATTATTCTAGTGAATTTTGCTGAGTGCCTAAATATATTTATTTAGGCTTGTGCCTAGTTAAGTATACCTCTCTTGAGTATTGATCTTCTTTTTTCTTCCGGTGGTGGCCGGGGTTTGAACCCCGGACCTTGCATACATTATGCATTGTCCATATCAACTGAGCTAAGCTCACATGGACCTTGAGTATTTATCTAGACATATTATTTAACTGAGTAATACATGATTTATTATTTCTAAATTATTACTATTAATTCAACCATATAGATAGACCATTAATATATCTGGTTAACACTTTATATGATTTGCACACTTAAACACACGATCAATACATAAACTGTTTTTGAAGGGAATCAATAGATAAACTATTATTTTTCTTTGTTCTCATAGAAACAACAATAAATAAAATATGTCTCCGAATCAAATTAATTCAAACACAAAAATGAGAGGGAGGGACCAAAATTATTGAATTTTAAAGTATTGGACCAGTTTTATGAATGTGCCAAAATAGAAAGATCTAAATTGTAATTGAGCATTTCCTCCAAAAAAAAAAATTGTAATTGAGCATATAAGTAAAACTATAGCATACGATAATAAAGTTTGGTCAAGAGGACTTTTTTTGACCATTTTGCTTTAGAGGACTTTTTTTTGACCATTTTGCTTTGCAGGACTTAAAATTAGTGATACTATGTCGTCGTAAAAACAAAGCAAAAGCCTTCAAAACCAAAGGTCTCACGTCAAAAAAATTTGGTCAAAATCTAACGTCATATTATTATTCTTTTCTTTAAATAATTTATTTTAAAAGATGCAAAAGAGACAAAAGTCTATTATTAGAACTTCCAAATAAATTAACTATTTAATCGATATTATATTCTTTCAAAATCGCTTAAAAAAAGGTTTCGCATGAATTGGGGAAATTAACGAAAGCCCCAAAATTTAAAAATAAGGGTTCGGACAAAGGAAGAATTTAAGACAGCAAAACAAATATAGGGGTTATCTAATATAAATCCGGTATAACGGTGGACCTCTCATTTTTTCTAAATTTTAATAATATATTATTTTCGTTCTTAATTTATTTTTATTATAAATTTTTGATAGTTTATTAAAAATGGCAAAAGTCCACTTTAAGACTAATTTTAGATGTCCATATTAATCAGTCTCCACAAATATGATATAGAAAAAGGTGCAACAATCTTATTAAACCAACATAAAAGTTAGACTTCAATACCACTTAAACACGTGCATGCAAATAAACGAGCATATATGAACATGTTGATTTATCAAAAATATTAGAAATATCTTAATCTATTGATATTCACTTGATAATCCAATTTTGAATTATATTTTTATATATATAAACCAATATTTACACTCGATAATAGTGATTCTGAATCATAAAATAAAAAATATATAACGACTATTTGTTGACTTCGAATCTTATTCAACCGAGACTCATTATGTCTTATGTTCTCTTTATATAGGGTGAAAAAAGTAATATGTATTGTGTCAAGTATATCTGGAGTATGCCTTATACATAGGTGGTGATCACCAATTAACGTTCTCATTATTCTTAAATGGTCATCATCACATTCATAACAACTAATTAAATTTATCAGTTTTTTTCAATAAGCAATAAATTTTCTTGAATGGAACGGTACTCAATCCCATTACAATATATAGTTTGTAACACTTAACATAGTAACAAAGCATTGGACAAGAGTGCCACATGTTAATTTGATGACTAATTAATTAAAACTCTTCATTGATAAATAATTAATATATTAAAGGAGTTAAGAAGTTAAAGATACATGGTTTGAATTATGACAAGGAAGAAAACACTAATATAATAATTAACATAATAACATTTGATGTTAAAAACATATTTAATTAAATAATAAAATATTAAAAAAATATTTAATTAAACAATTAAATAACAATATTTGTTTAATTTTTTTTTTACCCATTCATAATGATTTTGGAATCTAATTAAATAATAAAATATTATAAAAAGATTCTTATAAATACATAACGTTGCAACATAGTTTCAAGGCCATGAAACATATCTTACTCTTCTTTGTTTCTAAAAAAAGGGTGTGTCGAGAAAATGGGTAAAGATATTGTTATGAATGAAAATAAGAGCATGAATGGGTCTATTAGGTCCATTTTCATGCATGCTGATGGAGAAGATTGGTTCCTTATGATTTTAGGCACCATTGGAGCAATAGGTGAAGGATTCAACGGTCCTTTGATTTTATATATTTGTAGCCACATGATTAACAATATTGGAAGTTCATCTACCATGGATGGAGACACTTTCATCCATAACATCAACAAGGTCCCCCCTCTCTCTTTCTGTCATCTCTTTTTCACACTCTTTCTCTCACCACACTCTCACAAACACATGAAAAAAAGTTGCTAACTGGGTTTGGTTTTATTGATGATGTAGAATGCTTTGGTTTGGTTATATTTGGCTTGTGCAACTTTTCTTGTTTGCTTTCTTGGTAAGTCTTTGCAACTTATTTTGAATGATGTTCTCATATCCTAGTGTTTTGTTGAGTACACTAACCAACATATAATTATTTGATGTCACATCTTTTATTTATGTTTAATTAATTATAGAATTTAAATTTAAATTTAATTTTTTTTCCTATGAGTATTGGTACACACAATTTTTAATGGATATAAAAAAATCTTCTTTATTTTCTCATGATTTGATTGTTTTTCTCTCATTTTCATTTACAGCATGCAAAATTATTAATGTAGTTTTTTTGTTTTTTGTTTTGTTTTTTTGGACATTATTATTAAGAGGGTTATTGTTGGACAAGGACAAGTGGAAGACAAGCTGCAAGAATGAGATACAAGTACTTAAAAGCAGTACTTAGGCAAGAAGTTGCTTACTTTGATTTGCAGGTTACAAGCACCTCGGAAATCATCACTAGTGTCTCCAATGACACTCTTATAATTCAAGATGTCCTAAGTGAGAAGGTGATTCAAAATTTTTTTATATTTATTTTTAGTTAAATTAATCTTTTATTTTTAATCAACCTTTATATCAAAATCAAGTAAACATACTACTAAATTACTGATCTCGACTGTCCGATCTAAATTAACTGAGATCTTTAAAGTTAATTTAGTAAATATGCAATCTTAGTAATTTAATCCCTAGTCTATTTGATTATAAAAAAATATATATTTATATTTATGCAAACTTCTCAAATAAATGTTACTTGTATTAACAAGCAGTTAACTTCTTATTAAACAAAAAAACAGGTTCCAAATTTCTTGATGAACATTTCATTGTTCATTGGGAGCTACATAGTGGCATTTACAATGCTATGGAGAATGGCCATTGTAGCATTTCCATTTGTGATTCTTCTGGTGATCCCTGGAATAATCTATGGCAAGGTTTTGATGGGTTTATCTTGCAAGATTAGAGAAGAGTATAATCAAGCTGGTATAATTGCAGAACAAACAATATCTTCTATTAGAACTGTCTATTCTTTTGTGGGAGAAAACAAATCCATGTCTGCTTTCTCTAATGCTTTGCAAGGGATTGTTAATTTGGGGTTAAAACAAGGATTAGCTAAAGGTTTAGCTATTGGAAGCAATGGTGTTGTCTTTGCAATTTGGTCCTTCATGTGCTATTATGGTAGCAAATTGGTTATGTACCATGGTGCTAAAGGAGGGACAGTTTTTGCAGTTGGAGCATCAATAACTGTTGGTGGACTGTAATTATTTTTACCTCTTATCTCTTTCATTTTAATATTTTATTTTTGCTTTATTAGTAACTTTTTAGTCAACTCTGTCAAAAAATTTAACTTTTTAGTCAACTAAATATGCACTTTTTTAGTTCAATCTCTATAAAAATAGTTTTAAATATACTTTTAGTCCCACCAAATATAATACTTTTTTCCTTAAAAATATATATAATAGTTTTTGCTTTTAATTTCTGTAATATTATGTTTCTTTTTTGGGACAATTGCTAAAATAATATAATGTTTCAATAACTTAGTTCTTGCAAAATTATTACTTTTTACTTATGGTCATTGGGGTTTGTTTTAGTATTTGCTAAATTTATTCATGTTGATCTATTTCCCTATAATTTTTCATTTCAGTGTGACAAAAATAAAGTATTCTATTATTATTATTATATGAACCAATTCTAATATGAAAAAAATTATGTAGAGAAAAACAAAACAAGAAGGACCAGCAATAAATAAGTGTCATATTTGCAAGGACTGACAAAAACAAAACTTTGTAGGGACTTGAAAGCAAAAGATAATAAATTTGCAGGGAAAAAAACTATTTAAAGCAAAAAATACATATTACTCACCTTGATACTTGAAATCTACATTCATTTAAGCTTAATTTCCATAAACTTATTATGTAAAAAAGTTATACACACACACACATTCAATCATATATTATCTTAATACTAATGGTGCTATAACATTATGTCTTAAAATATGATCTTCAACCAAACTTAGTAAAATATTATGCATAAAACTTTAAAATAAAATTGGAAATATTTTTTTTACATTATGAAATTGATAACAGTCCTCATTTTAAAACCTTCCTAGAGTATATTAATACTACATCTCCTTGAGGTTACAAATTCAACACTATGCACAATTATCTTCTAGTTTTTTTTTTTGGGCACAAGTATTTAAACTCTTATTGTATTGCAAGCTAATTGAGTGATTTGTGTTTGCTATAATCATGTGAAACAGAGGATTAGGAGCAAGTTTATTAAACATAAAGTATTTCTCAGAAGCATGTTCAGCTGGTGAAAGAATCAAAGGAGTAATAGAAAGAGTTCCCAAGATAGATACCAACAATACAAAAGGAGAGATATTAAACAATGTTTTTGGGGAAGTGGAATTTGACCATGTAGAATTTGCATATCCAACAAGACCAGAAACCATTATCCTTAAAAACTTATGTCTCAAGATTCCAGCAGGGAAAACATTGGCATTGGTTGGTGAGAGCGGTTCCGGAAAATCAACTGTGATATTTTTATTGCAGCGGTTTTATGATCCGATCGGTGGTGAGATACGTCTTGATGGAGTAGCTATTCGTAACTTGCAGATTAAATGGCTTAGGTCAATGATGGGTTTGGTTAGTCAAGAACCTGCTTTATTTGCAACAAGCATTAAAGAGAATATAATTTTTGGTAAAGAAGATGCTACCGAAGATGAGATTGTTGAGGCTGCCAAGATTTGTAATGCTCATGATTTCATTTCTTTGCTTCCTCAAGGTTATAATACTCAGGTGAGTAAGATCATTTTGTTTATCTGGTTTATAATATAGATCTTATATCAGTTATTCAATTAATCTGAAAAAAGAATCTTCGTTTATATTTGAGAGTTTACGTTGTCCTACTAATGACATGTACAGGTTGGAGAAAGAGGGATTCAATTATCAGGCGGACAAAAACAAAGAATAGCAATTGCTCGAGCAATAATTAAGAAACCGCGAATCTTTCTTTTGGATGAAGCAACTAGTGCGTTAGACACTGAGTCAGAAAAAATGGTCCAACAAGCACTCGAAAATGCAACAAACGGATGCACTGCCATCATAATCGCCCACCGTCTCTCCACAATCCAAAATGCTGACATTGTTGCCGTTGTGAATGATGGAAGAGTCAATGAGATTGGCTCACAGGACGAACTTCTACAAAATGAAAATGGCCTATATTCGTCCCTTGTCCGCCTTCAACAAACCAACAAATCCAAAGCACAATTAGATGAAACTGTTACAGCTACTTTCACCAATGAAGACACAGATATCACGTGTCTAGTGGACGACCTTACTAGTTCAGCTGAAGATCACATCAGTGTCCGTCTGCAGGCTAGTAATAATAACAAAAATGAAGAAGACGAGAAGCAATTAAACAATACAGTGTCATTTTGGAGACTACTTCTATTAAATGCTCCAGAATGGAAGCAAGCGGTTTTAGGGTGTTTGAGTGCGATGGTGTTTGGTGCAGTTCAACCTGTTTACGCATTTGCAATGGGGTCGATGATATCTGTGTATTTTCAAACAGATTACGAGGATCTAAAAAACAAGATTAAAATCTATTCTCTTTGTTTTCTGAGTCTATCGTTGATATCATTGGTGGTTAATGTTGGACAACATTATAACTTTGCTTACATGGGAGAGTATTTGACTAAACGTGTGAGAGAGAGCATGTTTTCTAAAATGCTCACTTTTGAAGTTGGATGGTTCGATCGAGAAGAAAATTCCAGTGGTGCTATTTGCTCTCGACTTGCCAATGATGCTAACGTGGTACGTTTTTATTTTACTTTTACAAATTGATTCAGCAACATTAAGGGGAGCACACATTGTAAATATAAATTTAGTTTTACACTAACATGAAGTACTTTTGATCAAAATTAACATGCACAAGGAATACTTAAATTCGAAATGCTTGAATCCATCATGCTTTATCCTTTGTTTTCTTTGATTTACCTTTTGTATATGGTAATCTAATCTAATCCCTTGCTAAAATATTTACCTTATATACTTAGTGAATAATGATTGATACTGTGATTAATGGGGAAAAATTTCTGTTTAGGTGAGGTCATTAGTTGGTGACAGAATGGCTTTGTTGGTACAAACTTTCTCAGCAGTAGCAACAGCATACACTATGGGTCTGATCATTTCATGGAGGCTCAACCTTGTTATGATAGCTATTCAACCAATTATAATAGCTTGCTTTTACACAAGAAGTGTATTACTCAGAAGCATGTCAAGTAAGTCTATGAAGGCCCAACAACAAAGTAGTAAGATAGCTGCTGAAGCTGTTTCAAATCATAGAACCATAACTGCTTTTTCTTCTCAAGATAGAATACTCAAAATGCTTGAAACTTCCCAACAAGACCCAATTCAAGAGAATTTTCGACAGTCGTGGTTTGCTGGTATTGGGCTTGGGTTTTCACAATTCCTCTTATCTTGTTCTTGGGCCATGAATTATTGGTACGGCGCCAAGCTTATTGCTGATGGGAACATAACAAGGAAAGCATTGTTTGAGAGTTTTATGGTGGTTGTGAGCACGGGACGGGTTATAGGGGATGCTGGAAGCATGACTAAAGACCTTGCCAAAGGTGTTGATGTTGTGAGCTCTATTTTTGCCATTCTTGATCGGTCTACCAAAATCAAGCCAGACAACCCTAATGGATATAAGCCCGAGACATTATTGGGCCATATCGAACTCTTGGACGTTCATTTTGCTTACCCCGCTAGGCCCAATATGGCAATCTTTCAAGGTTTTTCAATCAAAATTGAAGCAGGGAAATCGACGGCATTAGTGGGGCAAAGCGGGTCTGGCAAATCAACCATCATAGGATTAATAGAGAGATTCTATGACCCAATAAAAGGAAGTGTGACAATAGATGGCATGGATATAAAATCATATAACCTAAAGTCACTAAGAAAACACATAGCACTTGTGAGCCAAGAGCCAACATTGATAAATGGAACCATAAGAGACAACATTGCAAATGGAACAACATGCGGCAACATCGATGAAACTGAGATCATAGAGGCAGCAAGAGTAGCCAATGCTCATGATTTCATTGCTAGCTTAAAAGATGGGTATGAGACATGGTGTGGGGACAAAGGAGTGCAACTTTCAGGGGGTCAAAAACAAAGGATAGCAATAGCTAGAGCTATGTTGAAGAATCCAAAGGTGTTGCTACTAGATGAAGCAACAAGTGCACTAGATAACAATTCAGAGAGGGTAGTGCAAGATGCATTGAATAAGGTAATGGTTGGAAGGACTAGTGTGGTTGTGGCACATAGGTTGAGTACCATACACAATTGTGATGTTATTGCTGTTTTAGAAAAAGGGAAAATGGTTGAGATTGGAACTCACAAAGCATTGTTGGCTAAAGGACCTTGTGGTGCTTACTACTCTTTGGTGCATCTTCAAACTAAACATGCATAAACAACCAAAGACACTTCTAATTAATTTATCTATTCTATCAACTAATTGAGCAAATTAAATTAGTTACAAGATGTCTTTGCTGGTTTGTGATTGCTCTTCCATTTTAGCTTCATTGGCGTTAGATATTAGCTAGGGATCGATGTAGGGACCTTTTAAATTGTGTTACTTTTCTTATATTTGTACTTTGTATTATTATTCTCAAATAATGCGTGTAACTTTCATCATGTGGAATCCAATTTGTATTAGATTTAGATTTTGAATGAGAAAATTTTCATATAGAAAGTCTTCTATAAATTGCAGCAACTACTTGCTGTGTTTTTCGGCCAAGGAAGGACGAGATTTAATTGGTTAAATTTGTTGGTGATGAAAACAATCGCGAGAAATAGCATTACTCTTTCCATATTCAATAGATGATATGATATATATCAGCTCCAATATATATATATGTGAGAGGGAATCGTTGGAATATCATAGATGACCAAATTATTGCAGATAAACAATCAAATTGATAATATATTATAATACACTGGAATTTAGGTGATACGAGTAGGATCATACTCTAAAATTTGGCAAGAAGTGAGAAGTTAGATGATACTGAATAGGAATTGTGTATGAGTAATTAGAGAATAGTGAGATTGGTAATTTAAAGCTACTAACTAAGCTAAGTACTTTCTGCAATATTCACTTCTTATCCATTCCTTTTCCAAAATGGGGTACTTACAGTACTGTCATTACATATGAGAGCATCATAAAGGAATCTTAAGCACTAATGCTGTTACAACAGAAGTAATAAAATGTAATTAAAAATAGAATGCTCAATGATAAATTGTCTAGAAGCTTCTAGACTAGTCCCTCCACTTAGGCATCTAATTCTTTGAACTTTTCTTGCTTCCCTTCTTGGGCTGTGCTGTGACATAATCCACTAAATGCTTGGGTCTCTGATGTTTCCTCTTACGCCTTCCACTTGGTTCAGGTATGTCCAATAAATTTTCCTCAGCTAAACTTAGTCCCTGGTCATCAAGTTCACTCTCCCCAATATTCTCATGGGTCATAACATCCCATTCCCCATCCGGAGACACCTGTCCTCAAGATGAAAATCAGGAAAATCATGTGAAATGGTAGGATACGGCTCCCATGTGGCATCTTCAGGATACAAGCCTGTCCATTGAATGAGGACATGAGGAGAACCTGCATTGATTTTCCAATCTAGGACAGCCATAGGCTGAATCAGAGGGCAGTTGTCAGCTGCTTCAAGAGGAAGTGGTAACTCAGAAGATTCATTCGCATAACAAGGTTTCAGCTGTGACACATGGAAAACCGGATGAATTTTGCTATGACGAGGAAGTTCCAGCTCAAAAGACACTTCTCCAATTTGCTTGACCAGCTTATAGGGACTTTAAAACCACTTAGACAATTTTTGAACTCTATCACCTGAGACTGAAGTTTGTCACGGACGTAGCTTCACAAACACATAGTCACCCACCTTGAAGGGATGAGGGGTGCGTTGCTTATCTGCATAGTATTTCATAGTTTCCTGTGCCTTAAGCAACTTCTGTTTTAATTGTTGCAGAATATGTTCCCTAGAGGTCAGTTCTGCATCTAAGGCTTCAATGTGGCTGGTTCCAGAAATGTAAGCAGAAAGAGAAGGCGGAGGTTTTCCAAAAACCACTTGAAAAGGTGTCATTCTTGTTGAGGTGTGGACTGCAGTATTTTAATGCCATTCGGCCCAATGAATATATTTTCCCCACTGCTTTGGTTGCTCATGCACAAAGCAACGCAAATACTGTTGTAGAACCTTATTCAGGACATCCGTTTGACCATCACTTTGAGGATGGTAGGCAGTGGACATGCGTAATCTGGTACCACTTAGATGAAATAGTTGTTGCCAGAAATGACTTGAGGAAAAGAGGGTCTCTATCCAACACTATACTCTTCGGCATCCCGTGCTGAGTACAAACAAGTCGAGTAAACAGTGAAGCTACTTTATTAGCAGTGAAGTTGCTGGGTAACATTCCAAAATGCGCCGCTTTGGATAACCGATCAACTATCACAAGGATGACCGTATTACTTTGGAACGAAGGGAGCCCTGTCACGAAATCAAGTGAGATGTCCTCCCAAACCCCCTCTGGATGGGCAATGGATTGAGTAAACCATATGGGCTATGATTTGTTGGTTTCACTCGTTGACAGATATGACAACCATGTTCACCATGTCTTGTTTCATTCCTGGCCAATACACATTTTCTTTCAAACGGCCATAGGTGCATTGAATTCCTGCATGTCCTCCCAGCAAAGAATAGTGGAACTCCTCAAGTAAGGTTTGCTTGATAGGAGACGAGACCGGAACACACAGTTTTCCTTTGAAAAATAAGAGCCCGTTACGAACCATGAAGTCTGAGTGTTCCTCTGGTGCTTGCAGGACTTTGTTGAGCAATTCATTGGCCTGGGGGTCCGAAGCTAACTGTGTTTTTAGCTGCCCTATAAAATCCCAATGTGGAACTGTCAACAAACAGCATTGTGAAGCTACTTCAGGGATGCGGCATAGTGCATCTGCAACTCGATTCTGTGCTCCCGGTTTGTACACAATTTCGTAGGAGAACCCCAATAACTTCACCAAGTAAAATTGCTGCTCAGGTGTATGAATTACTTGTGTCATTAGCTCCCTAAGACTACGCTGATCTGTGTGGATAATGAACTTGCGCTCCAACAAGTAGGTACGCCACTTTTTAACCACGGCTGTAATGGCGCACAATTCCCTAACATAAGTAGAAGCACTAGCCATCTTAGGGCAGAATTTACGGCTGTAGTAGCAAATCGGATGACCCTTCTGAATGAGGACTGCACCCGTGCCCACCCGGAGGCGTCAGTTTCAATAATTAGAACGGAAGCAAGAAAAGTTCAAAGAATTAGAGAGAAGTTTAGAAAGAGAAATTGGTTACTTTTCATTGATTCTAATCAAAGTGGTAATGCTTATATAAAGTAATGCATACTCATAATAAGATAACTATAGCAAACTACAAAATAACAATGATAGTTATACTAGAATTCCTAAATAACTTGCTATTAAAAGATAAAACATAGTTAAACTAATCTATAAAACTTACTCCATCTTAATCCTAATTTATTCTAAAACTAAATGTAACGTGTTACTCTCTCTCTCTCTGTTTTTGTTTTTTTTTTGAAAAGGCTAAAAAGAAATCTATTAAAACCACAAAGATAAGTCGTTCTAGCACAAGATGTACCTGAGAAACTTAATAATCCAACAAAGTTATATTACAACGAACAGCAAGAAAAAAAAAGAAGGAAAAACTAGGAAACAACCGTTAAGCAAGAAAAAGGATTATTCCTCCAAAAAAGATAATCAAAATCAAACACAACATATCGATTTTAACCACCGAAAGATCTGCAACTTGACCTTAACACTTAACGATCGAAGATGATCAACCTAATGTTGAAAAATCCTTTATTTCTTGCCTTCCATATGACCCAAATCACAGAGATCCAGATAATATTAAAAACCTTACGAGCATTTTTCGAAAATTCCCCTAGACCACCAAACTACAAAAGGTGATCCTGAGAATTTCCTTGAAATGTCGTTGACACCAAACCAACTAGAAATAAAAGACCAAAGTGTTCCATACACATCACATTTATTAAATAAATGATGAATATCCTCCACACACCCACAATCAGCCGAGCAAAAAACTTTAGAATTAGCCAAAATATGATGCTGATGTGAATTGTCCTTAGTTGGAATCCTATTTAGCAGCAACCTCCAAACAAAAATGTTGATTTTAAGCGGACCGCTTTAATCCTCAACACATGATTAAAACCCATATTAAAATTGACCTCTACATTAGTCAAATTGATTAAAACCCACAGTAAAATTGACAGTACACCGTTGGGAAGAGTGAAGTCTCTAAACCTAACGATCTGCCATATCAACCTGCAAAACAACACATTCCAATCGCTCCACACACTCCTCCACCAAGTCTCCCTCTCACACAAAAAACTTCATACGTCATTTCACACATCACCATTCACACCCTATCTTAACAAATACATATCAACCATAGTTGCCAATTTATTATCAGCTAAGTCAAACAACCTACTAAATCTAGCTTCAAGCGAAGAACCATCTATCCACGGGTCTCGCCAAAACAAAGTGATCCTGAGAATTTCACGGTGAATATTATCCAACAACCACCCCACTTCTAGCATATTTACTCCCCCTCCAAATTTATTCAAATTATGCCGCCATACCAAATCACTCCCTGCCCTAAAACATAACCTCCCTCCCTCTTAGTCATACTTTTCACATAACACTTTATACCAAAAACTCTCCATTTCCTCCAACATCATCCAAACTCATTACCATGTAACTATAAATTCAAATTCCTTCAACCCTTTCACCTCTTGCAAACATAAAGTATCTAATTTATTCCAAGACATTTTCCTAACCCCCACCTCCCACCCCACAAAGAAATAGAAGAAAAAAAGACTCTAAAAATATATTCAAGAGAAGAAATGATACCTGAGGGAGCTTTGAATAAGGAAAGAAAATAGACCGGTATGAAAGATAGAACAAACTTGAGAAGAATACCCTGACCCTCCAAAGATAGAATCTTACTCTTCCACCCCAACAATCTTCTTCTAATACGCCCAATTAAAGGGTAACAAAACTAAAGTTTTCTGGGATCTCTACCAATGTGCAACCCCAAATACAAAAAAGGTAGGCGGTCATGTTTACAATTCATTACCAAAGCCACCTCATGCAACCACGACTCAATTACATTAATACCAAATAACATGCTTTTATGTAAATTGATTTTTAAAACATAAATTTCCTCGAAAAGAATTAAGAGAGCCTTTAACATTCTAACATTGGCTCTACTTTTAACCCCTACCAACACAGTATCATTAACAAACTGTAATAAGAAACAGACACATTGCCTTGTGCCCCCTCACAAAAACCAATATACAAACCATTCTCTACTAAGGCATTCATCATATAATTTAATCCTTCAGTGGCTAAAAGAAAAATAAAAGGAGAAAAAAGGTCTCTTAAACAAGCTCTCTTTCCATCTTAAACTCATCGATTGGGCTCCCATTCACTAGCACCGATGTCTTTACAGTAGTAACACATTCTAATATCTATTTTCTCCAAAGAGATAAAAAATTCATTTTAACCATCACATCGCATAAATATTTCCATTCCACCAAATCATACGACTTCTCGAAATCAACCTTAAATAATAATAATTCTATCTTCAATATGTATGCATCATCCACTAATTTATTCACAATAAGAATACAATCTGGATATTTGTACTTTTTTTATAAACTGATGACAGAGCATCATATGATATTTTAGACTATCTTTTTTAGTTATTTTTTATGCAATTGAAGGAATTTTTTTTTAAGTCAAGGAAAAATATATAAAATAAAAAAAGGTGATACATAGACTAGGGGGGACATTAGACCTTACCGAGGTAAAACCCAAAATGGGCATAAAACATGAAAAAAAAGACCCGAGTAGACCTACCCTAATCTATCAAAACAAAAGTTCACTAATCATGGATGCAACCCAGCGTACCCGCGTACGAGCACGAAACCAGATTATGGAATGCTTGCCTCATTTGATCCCATGAGTTTATGGAACCAACTTCCAATGAATGGAACCAAACACTAGCTCTATCCCTTAAGGAGAAAGGAAAGAGATGTAGCCTTACGGCTTCTTGATTCGCTTTCAAGGTTCCGCTGAGTCTTAAAACAGTTGAGATATGTAGATTTGGATCCTCAGCGGGTGATCCAGAAAACTAATTTTGTTGTACCAAGTTAAGTAGTGCAGGCTTAATCTCAAAGTTGTTACCCTCAACCGTTGGGTACACAATAATAGCTTGTGACTCTTTCGTAGAAGGTGTTGCATACTCTTTGAGAGTGCGTTCAGCCATAGCGATATTATTTCGTGCTACTCTCTTTCTTTTATGTAGAAATATTTCGATCTCGGGAACGAATTCACCAAGACTTTTAGACCTTCGCATAAAAGAGCAAGAACCCAAGAAGTTAATGGTAAAGAGAAAAAGAAGTAGTAGAAGAAAAAAAAAAGAAAAAAGAAAAATTCTAATCACTAAGAAAAAGTTAATCAAATTAGTTAACTCCCCAGCAATGGCGAGCAAAACCGCAAGTGTACGGTTTTACTGAAGTAGTAAAAATAGAGTATCGTTCCAACAAGGAGTTGTTCAATTTGATTGACTTTTAAGAGATGATTAGAAGAAAGTTTGATTGTAGAGATTGGGTTTTTAAAGGTTAAAAACAATAATAATAAAAAGCGCCTTGGGATTATTGGTTCATCGTA
>Ga0315914_1006505_pt1 | contig 16543 bp, 10 predicted proteins | sample MpolenodulesMG_FD_203920 | JGI IMG/M metagenome (GOLD analysis project Ga0315914, IMG submission 203920) | Medicago polymorpha root nodule microbial communities from Los Angeles, California, United States - elongated nodules | ecosystem: Host-associated > Plants > Roots > Nodule | place: USA...
CGACCTTCAGGGGAACATCCTTATTCCAAATAGAGGTACATGCCACTGTAGCACCAGCAGGAGGTTGAACTGTGAGCAAATTATAAGCACTACGGACTGAATAATCATGAGATGTTTCCAAATTCAAAAGCCACATGTCAGCTTTGTTAACCTGCAAAGTCACATTGTGAAGTAATAATTTAAGTTCCCTCACCACCTCCTCCTCCCATGCGAACAAACTCCTCCTCCAACTTCACGCCTGCCCCTCATCCCCCCACCCTAACTGACACATCCTAGCCACCGACTCATCCTTACACAAAGACAAGTCAAATAATCTAGGAAACCTGAGTCGAAGCGACTCATCACCAATCCACACATCCGACCAAACACAAGTATTCTCCCCATTACCCACATATCGGTTAACATTATCCATAAACCACTCATCCCTACTCAAAACCTCTATATCACGCCACCACATAGAAGTGTTTCTCCCACCACCCCTCAACCGCCCCTTGGCCATACCGTACCTTGTTGACAACACCCTAAACCACAAACTCCCCCTCTCCACCACAACTACCAACACCACTTTCCTAGTAACACATAATTAAATTCGTTTATTCTCCTTACCCCCAAACCTTCAACCTCTTTACTCCTACAAACAGAATTCCAATCCATCCATAAAATTTTGAGGAAGAAAAAAAAACTTGAGAATGCTTTAAACAATTTATTCATTGATGAAAAAAAAAGGTATGAGCTGCCCCTTTTAAAAGACTGACGTCACTTATTAATCTATCCAAAAGTCTAGTCATTTTATATATTTAAAAAATATAATAATAATATATATATATATATATATATATATATATATATATATATATATATATATATATATATCATGGTTTCATTTAGTTAAATTTAATGAGTGATTTTTTTTAAGCTACTTTGAAATAATATTTATAAAATTTTCTTATGGTTTCTTTTATTTTCAATTTAATGAGTGATTATTTTCATGTTGAAACCGTTTTTTTAAAGTATAAAACTTAGATTAGTGTAAGCACATCTCCATGTATATTTATTCCATCTATATATTGACAGAGTCAGAGATAGTGCAGTGTTATGTGTATATTCTCAATTAACCTTTTAAATAAATTGTAGATGTGGTGGCGGTGTGTTGTCTCCGACCTTAGAGATTTTGAATACCCCGAAAAATCACAAAATCAAGTTTTGGAATATTTAACCATACTTTGGTCCCCCTCTCCAAAACAAAACAAAAAAAAAAAAAACTTCGGTCCCAAGAAAAAAGCCAATATTTAAAAAAAAAGAAGATAATATTTAACCATACTTTTTCATCTCCGCCCAAATCTTATTAATGATATAAACATTGGTGTGGTAGTCCAAATTAAAATCCGTCAAAAAATAATTAAATTTTCAATGAATAATCTTTTCCGTCTCAGATGTTCTCTTTACGGTAAAATATCTATCGCTACAAAGGACAAACCAATAAGCATCGTCCTTGATGCATGCGGTGGTGGAGGCTGATTGATCTTTAAAAAAGTGGTTGTGGCTTAGTTTTGGTGATGAGCACTTGGTTTTTTTTTTTACTATGGTGTTCTTTTGGGGGTGAGTAGCGACAATGGGTGTTATGGAGGCCGTTTTTCAGTGGTTGGTTAGCATAGGAGTTTATTTTAGGTGGAGATATGGTTTTTTTGGAGGGTGATGTTCTTATGGGTGTTTGATTGCAAGGGTGTTTTTATTGGCGTTTTGTTTTCAGATGTTCCGCCTATATACGACACATTTTATTTGTATTTCACCGGTCTCTGTTCATCTTGTGTAAGGATCAGACTTTTAATAAATTTTTGGTTATTAAAAAAAAAACACTGAAACCTCTTTCTCCCATATGGAATTATCGTGGAATTATTTCTTATCCTTCTTTAACGTTTTTCAACCAAAATAACACACAAATTACTACCTTCCTATGATTAACGATATGAAGGCAGTTTCTTACCCCAATTTTTTTAAATAGTTTAGCTGCTAAAAATTTATTAGAGATGGTAATAGATTAGGCTAGACTACAAAGATCTACGGTTTGGTCTACAACATGTCAAACAACAGACCATAACAAAATCTTATAGGTTAAACAAGCCTTCTTAAGTATATATGAATAATATTACCTTTTTTTTTTAAATATGAATAATATTACTTATTACTAGCATTATTATATTATATTTTGAACTTTGAATCAAATTTTAAATATGTTAACATTTTCAATAAATTATGCTTATCGGTATATATTAATTTTTATATTTAAATAGTATAAGTTGATTCTTTGAAAAATCATGTTAAATATCAAAAGAGGGATTAATCTCTTTGATCTACTAGTTCTATACTCTACTATTATTTTTTCAATATTATGTACTATCAACTGTTTGAAAAAAATCTCAAAGTAGTGATGACGTCAAATCCACTTTTGATTCAGCCATTATGCAAATTTTAAAGTTGGTAACTGCACAAAGTCAATAACTACATCAAATCTTCTTTTGATTTAGTCATTGCACAAAGTTGCAAAATCAATAACTACGCCAAATACACTTTTAGTACAAACATTTTCAATAGAACGAGTTACCAAACAAACGCATAGGCATTGCAAATCCACTTTCATGCAATATATAATTCTTTTTACTTAATTAAATCAAAAAGCTTTTAATTAAATCATTGCACCCAAATAACATCTTCTTTAAATTCAACTAACAAACAAACATTTACTAGCGAGAAGTATGTAGCTTTGAATTCTCCATCACATCATGAGATACATAGGAGCAAGATCAAACTCTTGTCAAGCAAAATAATAACAAAAATTTTCCCCTTATTTAAACACATTATATTTTCCATGTAAAAACATAATGTTAATTCGCATCTAATAATAAGGAGAAATATATATTTTTAAAGGAGAATGCTAACCATTGCCCGTGGGGCATTGGTTAAAGTAATAAAATATGTAAGTTTGCATCGAAAAGTGGTGTAATTATTGCTAAGAAAAAAGTAAATATTTGTATTTCTAAGACAAAGTTTCTATTAATGGAATCCTTAACCATTGCCCTTAAGGCACTGGTTAGCAAGACCCATTTTTAAATTTAACAAATTTTGCACAATTAATTAGAGGTAACCGTTTTTTAACAAATGTTGTAGGGTTTTAATACCTTCCCTATGCATAAACGACTCTCGAACATAAAACCTGGTATGAAAGACCATTTTTTTCGTTTTAAAGAGTTTTTCTAATGTTTTTCTTATATTAATAAACATTGGTTGGCGACTTCATTGTCTTTCGAGCAACCCTCAAATTTTTAGACCACTTTAATTAGTATGTAAATTCAATTCAAATATATGTAAAAAAATCATTAATAAATTTATACTCATTTAAATGTTTGCGAGTTTTGATAAATATTCCTAAAATTTAAAAATATTATTTTTATTTTTAAATCTTCTTTCACAAAAATTATAAACAAATTCATTATTTTGCATCAATGTAATAAGATCTTAATTCATATTTTTCTCATATATCCAAACATAAATAGTAGGTTTAATTGGTGCTTTTTTGTTGAATAAAACAAAGACAAAGAATGTTGGAGTTCCTATTCGCAAACAAAGCCAAAAAAAGAAAAAACCAGCAAAATACTACCAGATAAAAGCTATGTTATTTACAGTAAAAAAAGCTTTTCAAAAGCATGCTGATAAAAATTTAGCGTTAGCGGAATACATAGGAGTGTGGTGGGTGGATAACAAGCAAGTCAATCATGCACGTCTAACTTGGTTGGTATACATTGTAATAATTGAAATAGCCTACTCGGTTTCTTGTCTTGTATGTGTTGGTGTGTAAAATCCAACAGATAAATTGTTACGTTGCTTGCAGGTATCCAATATCTATGCGATTATTCTTGTTTCCTACAAGTCTATCCCACGTGATAATACGGAACGCAACTATAATGAGATATTTATTCAAAATGTTTTTTTTAGGGGAAGTGGTCTATTCAAAATGTTGGTAACATATGCTTCATCTTGTCAAATATTCCAATTGTGAGTATGCTATATTTTGTCTTCATTTGATCTCATGCAAGGTTGTTTAGAGGATCTTATACAAGTTATCCTTTTTTTTTTTTTTAGGGAAGATCATGTGCTAGCTAGAGATATATTTTCGGTACATTAATTAAAATAACAAGAAAATTTAAGATTAATCCCCTCAACAAAAATAAAATATAAGATTAATGTTTACAAGAGTGATTCCATCCAATAAAAAAATAAAATATAGCTAGAGACATACATTGATTCCATCCAATAAAAGGGTGATTGCTAGAGAGAGTGTTCAAAAGTGTGTGTTCCTAACTTTCCTCTTGTTTACAATTATCACTATATGTAAAAGGTTCATGAAAATTTGATATATCGGGATGTAGACTTGAACTCACAATACTCCTCTTCTTCGTTGAGCAGGGATGGACAAATGAAGTTGGTCGAACTTGTTGGATATACGACACATTGTTGTCACGGAGGTGGAGGTAGTACTTGCATAGTGTAGTCAGTATCCAACGATACATACGATACATATCATGTTAAAGCTATAGAATGAGCTTCATTAATGGAGGAAGAAAGCTTAACCAAGAAGAAAGATTGAGCTGTTATTGAAGTATTTCACAATGGAGGAAGAAAGCTTAACCAAGAAGAAAGATTGAGCTGTTATTGAAGTATTTCACAAAACTGGAAAATACAAGTGAAGCTTACAAGAGTTTATATAGATTCTATAACCTTCTAACCGCTAAGTAATTGTAGTTACTTCTATATATCTAATCCTAGTAAGAAAACGATTATAAGAGGTTAAGATCTTTGATAACTTCTAGTGTAAGTTAACTAACTAGTCTTTTTCTATACTATGCTTAATATCTCCCATCAAGCTGAAATAGATATCTATGATTCTATGCTTGTGTTAAAGTGTGTTGAAAGGCCTAGGATGAAGTGATTTAGTCATGATATCTGCTACTTGCTCTTTTGAAAATACTGGTAACAAATGCAATATTCTATTTGAATCTTGTCCCTCATAACATGACAGTCAATCTCAGTGTTTTGTTCTTTCATGAAAGACATGATCTGCATCTATATGCATGGATGATTTGTTATCACAGTATATGATCATAGGTGAAGAATGAGGAATTAGAAAATCATCCAAGAGATACAAAATCCATTGCCCCTCACGTGTTGCTTGTGCTAATGCCCTATAGTCAACTTCAGAAGATAACCTAGAAGCAATAGATTATTTCTTGATTTTCCAGCTAATGAGGGATGCTCCTAAGAAGAAACAAAAGCACGTAGTAGATCTTGTTGTATCAGGACAAACTCCTCAGTCTAACTAGAGAAGCCTTTGAGGTTCAGAGAAGATGTACTAAAGAATAAGCCTTTGCCATGATTGTTCTTATGAAATTTTAAGACATGCAATGCAGCTAACATATGTTCAGTTCTTGATGCATCAATAACTTGACTTAATTTGCTTACTGCATAAGAGATTTCAGGCCTTGAATGTGTCAGATAGAGTCGTCTTACGATCATTTCTTTTGTATGTTGTAGATTCAGTCAACAATTCACCAAAGTATTTATGCAATTGAAGTTGAGGTTGCATAGGAGTTGGACAAAAGTTCCAAATAAAACACAATAAACATCATTAACCTTTGAAGCACACACAGAGATGAACAACCGATAAAGAGTTCATTGTTACGTTCATATATTTATGCGTCGGAAGCACCTTTATACCTTTCTCATGTGATTATCATGAAAAATGTTCGATTGGATAAAATTACAAATTTGTGAATTTTCATGGTACACTTGATTGTAAATTTATTATATTTTTACAAGGTTAATAGAAATAGATTAAAGGTTTAATTAACAATTATTATTGTAATTTTAGTAATAATAATATAGTAGTACTAGATTGCTCTACTTAATTGACCGAAACAAAATACATGTTAAAAGGACAGTTTTGTCTGATGTTTTGAAGGTGGAATGCCATTCTTGATGTTGCACACTTCTTTAATAAAATTAGTTTAAAATTAGAAATAACTATAAATCGAAAAGTAGTCTCTTCTATAGCACAAGTTAATGTGGGAAACAATTGAAAAAGCAAATGCTTTAAAAGCTTGTATCTGATAGTAATGATCCTTCAATTAACTTATAGTAACATATAGAAGCTGATTCAACAACTTATGTTATATGCAAATGCATATAAGTAAATGTAACGAATCGTGTAAGCGGAGAAATATTGGTATAATTGAATAATAGCTGCAACTACTTATAAGTAAATTGTAAAGAATCATCTTGGGAGTCTTGATGGCCTTCTCTGCCTTCATCATCTTCTTCCAGCAATAATCAATTAACAAACTAATCACCACACAAGTGATGATAAATCTGTTGGAACCAGACTTAATTTTAAACCCTAGAGTCAATCATGTTAATCATCAGAAATAACAAATCAATACGTCGAAGCGTACCTGAATTCATATTCGGAGATTGTTGATGTGGTAATGGCCTTCCAGATTAACACACACTCTCACTGAGAGAACCCTTTGTTATTCTCTTGATCTCCTTGTGATGATGGGATGTCAGCAAAGAACGGCGGCTTGGTGTGTGTGACCTGGGGACTATGACCTCTTTATTTACAGCACCCAAACTAGGGCTAACTATTGGTATTTCTATTTTAGCCCATCATAAAAATAGAATTACCCATTAGTCTCTACACATTAAAGGCCCATACCCTATTAGATACTCATAAGCCCACTTTAGCCAAACCTTATTAGATCACTTTAATTGGGCCTAACTTAAACGACAGCTAACAATGCATACTTATTCACATATAAGGCCAACGTTGGATTAATGATCCAACAATCTCCCACTTGGACTATATGTGCAACCTTATAATTATGCATTGCAAAAATTATCCTTATGAGCTCAAATGACTGTCGTTATTGAATGTATCTATAACCAATCCGGTCCAGCAATAATACCAACATGGAATCAAAGCAGTTTTCGTTACAACTATCGTAACTAAACCCATCAATGGTCACATATGCTAACACAAAAGAATGACATGGATCATGATGTGGATATGTAGCATGGAATTTCCATGTCATGTGATCTGAACATGCCTAATTCCAATTGGTCCTCCTTAATCCTTAGTGAGATCAAACCTCAACCAAAATCAGAGTGTAAACTACCAAAACTTTATTTCTGCAGAAAATATCCTTAAGCCTTACCTAACCTGAAATATGTCTATATCATAAAAGCATTTAAAATAACAAACTCCCACACAAACTGAATATCACTTAATGACATAAAACCCATACAAGCAGTATGCTCATGAAACCTTTTGGGTGACAATTCTTTCATAAGCGGATCCGCAACCATGGAGTTTGTCCTGATATGCTCAATAGACAACAATTCACTCTGAAATCTTTCTTTAACAACTAAGAACTTGATCTCTTTGTGTTTTTCCTTCGTCAAGTTCCTGTTGTTATTACAAAATAGAACTATTGATAAATTGTCACAAAATAACTTTAGTGGTATTTCAATTCCATATTCATTATGGGCAGCCCCATGACAAAATATCTCAATTAAGTACTATGGTTGGATGTCTCATATAATAAAATATTTGCATCTAACATAATCAGTCGGAGTCAGTATACATAATGATCTCAAAACTGATCTGACCTCCAACATGTGAGCATGTAGTCTTTTGTTCTCTTTAAGTATCGTATGACCTATTTGGCTGCTTTCTAATGCTTTAAACATAAATTAGTTAACTATCTAACCAACATCCTTGTAATGTACGCAATATATATACACGTAGGAACCTGATCATACATTAGACTCCCTATTGCTGATGCATAGAGAATCCTCTGCATTTTCTTTTCTTCAAAAGCATTTTTAAGGCACTTATTGAGACTAAACCTGTCTCCCTTAGTCATCAGGGGTATAGTCGGGTTTAATGTCTTGCATATCGTATCTTTTATTAGAACCCTTTTCAATATAGACATTTGTGACAATTCAAGAATATACTGAGAATAGTCTCAATGTATGTATATGCCCAAAACCGAAGATGCATGACCAAGATCTTTCTTCTCAAAATTCTTGCTAGAAATCTCTTGGTTTCATGCAACGAGTTTATATTATTATTGGCAAGAAAAATATCATTAACATATAAAAATATATACTTACTCCCACAAAACCTATGATATATCCAATCATCAACCAAATTCACCTCAAAACCAAACGAGATGATCACTTGATGAAATTTAAAATATCATTGTCGAGATTCTTGCTTGAGCCCATACATGGATTTCTTAAGTTTTCTAACCATATCCTTTGAATCTTTTGAAACAAAGTTTTCTAGTTGCACCATAGAGTGTCTCGTCAATGTTGCCATTTAGAAACAAAGTCTTTACATCCATTTGATATAACTCAAGTTCGAAATGCGCCACCAATGCCTTTTTAGTCCTAAAAGAGTCTTTCAAAGAAAAGTCTCTTTACATTCAATGCTTTCCTTTTGTATAAATCATTTTTATGACAAGACAAGCTTTGTATCTCTCCACATCGCCATTTGAATCACTATTTGTCTTAAATATCCATTTGAAACCAATGATTTTCATACCTTATGGCAATGGGACAATATCCTAAATGCCGTTGTCCTTTATGGATTCAATCTAGTCCTTTATGGATTCAATCTAGTCATTCATGGCATCAATCCACTTTGAGAAGAATTCGAACTTTCCGTGGCTTGACAGAAGTTGATCGAATCATCATCCATCATTCCAATGTCAACCTCATGTTCCTGAATAAACACAATATATTCATATTGTATTTTACTATACTTTTCTCTTGTGGATCTCCTTAATGGCGTATGTTTTTGAGATGTAAGAGTTTGTTATTTTGGAACAATTTCTTGCATGGGGATTCAAACATTGTCATGATTTATTGTGCCTTGGACAAAGTCAAGAAAAAAGATCTTGAGCAATGTCAATGACACCTGTGGAAATATCAGGATATTCCTCTTCAATAGCAAAGTCCTTAACCATATCTCCCCTTGCAAACTCGACATCCTCAAAAAGTCGGGCATCTCCTAATTTGAAAATCGACTTATTTATGGGATCATACAATTTATACCCCTAGATCTTTTTTAGAATATCCAACAAAACAACAACTCATAGTCCTTGATTCCAACTTCTTTTCACTTGGCCTATAAGGCCTTGCATCAGCTGGACAACCCCAAACATGCAAATGCTTTAAAATAGTCTTTTGCCTATCCAAAGTTCGTAAGGAGTTTGTGTAGTTTATTTAGTTGGAACCAAAATAAGGATATATGCTGCAATTTTAATTGCTTCTCCTCAGAGTTACTCTGGTAAGTAAGAATGAGCAATCATACTTCTTACCAAACTTTAAGTGTCCTGTTTCACCTTTCAGAAACACTATTTCATAGTAAGAAAACTTGACATAGTGTGTTATGAGATGATATCTCATTCCTCTAGGAATTTAGCAACTAGTCTCGGAAGTTGTTCACCTGAACCGTCTTATCTACCATGATTTTCACCACCAAGGTTTGATCTGATGCCTTTTATTCTTTAGTTGAGTTTATTCTCAACTTCAACCTCAAAATATTTCGAACATGTTCAAAGACTTTTCCCTTTCATGAATGAGATAAATGTGGCCATATTTACCAAAAATCGTCTATGAACGTTATAAAATATTGTTGACCATTCCAAGAAATTGTAAGGAATGACCCACAAATATTGGTATGTTTAACTTCTAAGACGCCTGAAGTCCTATTGGCCTTAAATCTCCTTGTATTAGTTTGTTTCCCCTTTATAAAATTGATATAAATATCAATGTTTGGAAAATTCAATAGTTCTAGAATTTCATTTGACACAAGTCTCTATATTGTCTATTTGGAGTTGTGATCCAATCTCTTGTGTCATAATGCGACAAAATTCTCATTGACTAATCTTCTTTTTATACTTAATGTGCTTAACTGCAGTGTTTCATTAAATGAAGCAATTGTGTCAATCAAATAAAGATTACCGTAACTTGATAAAGAATCAGAATGAACCAATTTTGAATCTTGAAACAAGCTAAATTTTTCAATTTCCGAATGAACAAGAAAAAACCAAACTTGCTCAAATCAAAAAGAGAACTCAAATTTCGTCTTAAAAGACGCTATAATGCAAGTTCCAAATAAAATCCATTCTTTAATGATAATCTAAACTTTCCAATTGCCTCAACCTAAACTTTATTGTTGTCATCAATATAGATGTATATTTCACCATCACTTAGTTTTCAACAATTTAGACAACACTGCATATACACAATAGGTACCAAAGTTAAATTGATCTCAAAACAAACCAAATTAAGAAACATATCATATTTAGCACGTCATGCGTGACAATTCGAGGAGTGCTTCTTTTTCATGATTTTCAGCTCCACAAAAGAAATAACTTTTGTTATCTCTTTTGAGGCACTGTATCCGCAGCTTCCTTATCCTTACACTTTCTTGAATTAAAGTTTGTCAAAAAAAAACATATCTATCTTGGACTTTTCGTACTTGCCAAACCTCTTTTCAATATCTTAAATTAAATAAAATCCTTGACTGTAATTATTATTTTTTTAGATAGTTTGCCCTTAAATGTTACCGGATGGCCTTCATCATTATCATCAAACACATGCAATTTGACTTCACTCACCTTTCAATTTCTCTCTTTATTTTAGAGATACTCTCATTCGAAAGAGGTAAGGGAGAGTCAGACCTTAATGCAATGTTGATAGTCATAACTTCAAAAAACTATCAAAATATTTACTTTCTAGATATTGAAGTTTGAGCCATTTAACAAAGTAACTGATGTTGGCTGTAATATTTATAGGATCATTTATAACCAAATAGAGAACAACAAACAAGCAAAACTTGCTCAGATAAACCTTAGAATAAAAGTAATATTAAATTCAAATAAAGGTAAATCCCATTACAAGATATCGGGAATCCATTAACATTTTATCTTTGGATTAAATATTAACTTTTCAGTGATACCTTGGCGCAGTAATCAAACACTAATAATAAGAACATGTCTAACAATAATTTTTCCTTTGGGCCAATTCATTATTCACATGTAAAACCGAATAATTATCATATACTACCACATGTGCATTTGCAATTCTGTCAAATAACAATCTTCCTTTGGGCCGATTAATTATTCACATGAGTTGCAAACACACAACCTTTTATATTTCAAAATAAATTAATCTCCACAAAAGTGGTCACTTTTGCGACATAGTGCTTCAATCAACTTATCTTAAAATATATACATAAACTGTTCCATATTTGAATTTATAATTACTTAAAAAAAAAACTTAAAATTCAACCTTTTATATTTTAAGATAAATTAATCTTTACAAAGAGGTCACTTTAGTGACATATTGCTTCAACCAATTCATCTTAAAATATATACATAAATTTGTCCAATATTTAATTTTAAATTATTGAACCAAAAGCTATGACCGAATTTGCAAGTACAACAATACATATTGCAATTTTCCAAAACAGAACTTAAGTTTTGTTCCAATTTTTTTTTTTGTATCCAAAAGAAATAAATAATAAATAATAATTAGATTGGAACAAAATTTATGTATGGGACCAAAAGTAAAATGAACAAAACCTTATAATTTAGATCAAAACAACACCTCGTATGCATACATAAACCAAATCCTAATTTGCTTTATTCTGCAAAACCTTTGTGCAATTTATTTTCAAAATCGAAAATCACAATATCAAAATAAAATAAGATCATGTTATTATATTCTGCCAAAATAAGAAACATATGAAGGTATCCGAAAGAAAAAAGAAAAACTTTTATTTACGTAAATAGCTATGCCAAAACCTTCGATAAAATGTCACTAAACAGTATGGCAGAAAATATAAACCAAAGATAAAAATTGTTGTGATCAGTTAAAGGCCAAACACAACAATTAAACTGACTCATCGCATCACACCATCGTGAGAGAAAATTAATATTCAATAATCAACCTATGAATTCATGAATTGCTGCATATGTAAATATATGATGCACTTTTAATAACCAAACTCATAGAAAAACTTAATAAAGGCGTACCTTAGAAAAACGAGCAAAGAAAACTGAATACGGTAGAAAAACTTATTTTCTCAATGATTAAACACATGATTGGCTCTGATACCACTTGTTGGAACCAGACTTAATTTTAAACCCTAGAGTCAATCATGTTAATCATCAGAGATAACAAATCAATATGCGGAAGCGTACCTGAATTTATATTTGGAGATTGTTGATGTGGTAATGGCCTTCCAGATCAACACACACTCTCACTGAGAGAACCCTTTGTTATTCTCTTGATCTCCTTGTGATGATGGGATGTCAGCAAAGAACGGTGGCTTAGTGTGTGTGACCTGGGGACCATGACCTCTTTATTTATAGTACCCAAACTAGGGTTAACTATTGGTATTTCTATTTTAGCCATCATAAAAATAGAATTACCCATTAGTCTCTACACATTAAAGACCCACACCCTATTAGATACTCATAAGCCCACTTTAACCAAACCTTATTAGATCACTTTAATTTGGCCTAACTTAAACGACAAATAACAATGCATACTTATTCACATATAAGGCCAACTTTGGATTAATGATCCAACAAAATCATCATCAACATATGGGAACACGTCTGAAAAAATGCTGCTAGTAATGTCGGATTCACCAGTTTCCATCCAATGTTGTTGTGCATCGCAATTGTCGCGACACTGTGTGGCTGGGTTCAGGAGAAATAGAAGCTAATGGAGAAATACTTATATTCTAACAATAAATAGCCACTGCTAATGATTAATGCAAGCTGTAGCAGCAGAAAAAGAAAAAACAAAAGCCCTGGAAAAAGAATTTGGAATTACATGTCATGCACAAGTTATTAGAGAAATAGGATAGTTAAAACTAAATTTAATTAGATTCATTTCAGGACTCGTGCAGTGTTGAATAGGCACTAGTGTAACGAACTGAAATAGAATTCAGTTAGTTCATTGCGCTATAAGTGCTAAAGCTACTCTCAATTATAATAGTTTTAAGTTTTATCACTCTATCTACTCTCTAGAATATTCTCTAAACTTCATCTTCTACCTCATGCTTCTATAATTCAATCATGGCATTACACTACAGAACCTTTTCTTGACCACTAGAGAAAAGAATGGTATTCTAAAACCTAGACTTCAGCATACTTTACTTCTAACAGAATTTATACAAAAACTAACCTGTAAATGGCTAGCAACGTCAAAGATTTTGAAAATTGGTTATTTTGTCATTAGAACAATACAACGTGTAAGTGGCTCTAGTATTCTTTCATCTCTTTATTTTTATTAACACAATCATTTGGGTCCATGAATATGTTTGATGGTGTCACCGTAGTCTTTGAATGCATTACAAAAACGTCTCTGAATCTGTCATTTGCTAATCAACTTGGTCCTCGAAAGTGTTTTATGTTAGTTAATTTAGTCCTCAAATATGTTTTCAGTTGGTTAATTAGTTTAGTCCTCAGATATGTTTTCTATTAGTAAGTTTGATCTATGTAACTAGTAACAAATTACACACTCATGGACGTTATTAAAGTTTCCATACATTCAAATACTATAATGACACTTCCGTACGTTCGGAGACTAAAATTATTGTTCACTCGTTTATATATTTTATTGTTTCCTGAGTTATATTTTTAATGTTCATAACATCTTTGTGTTCATGCAAAATATCCATTTAAAAATGTCTCCCATTCACTCATATTTTGCAGGACTTCTGCTCGAATCCCATTTCAAAGGAATTGCAACCTCCACGCTTTGTTAGATTGGAGTCATTGACAGTGAACAAGTTATTTTATAGAGGTTTACTTGATAAAGAAATTATCGAGGTAGTGGAACACTTGCTTCAAAACACTACTCTAATGCCTAGAGTTGGTATCAGTAAATCAGATCCATGCTTGACTTCCTCTCGAATCGCATTTCAAAGAATTCGTGACCGCTGCATTTCGTTAGATTTGAGTCATTGACAATGAAAAAATTACTTTATGTAGGATTACTTGTTGAAGAAATTATCGAGGTGGTAGAACACTACTCCAATGCCTAGAGTTGGTATCAGAAAATCATATCCATGCTTGACTCTTTAGAATATTGAGCACCTATTGCAGAAATACACGAAGAGGTGGAACATAGCTTTGGTTTGTCATTATTTTGAGGATGATGCCTATGAAATGAAGTATTTTAAGCTGTCCCTCTAAGTAGGTGCTAGGAAAATGTCGCAAGCTCTATGAATTTGGGAATTGTTCCTTTTTTCTGTCAAAGGGAAAATTGTTCAACGAACATCCTAGTCAACTTTTTGGTTTCGAGCTTATTTTGTTTTTGATCTCAATCCTGACCTTTATGATATGTGTGTGTGTATTTTGGCTATTACCTTATTCACCATATGCGTTACTCACGCGCCCTTTTTTTCCTTCTCCCCAAAGAACCATGTTTTGGATTATATAATCCGAACTATTCTTAAATGGGGTCATGTCGATGCAAAGCTTGTGAATATGCATTGATATGATGTATGGAGCATTGTTTGAGAAAGATTCTGTAAACTACTGACATGTTCCAACCCGCAACAGAAGACCGGCTATTCATCAACCAATCTAATCATTTTGTTAAACATTCATGCACTTTAAAATAATAGTGGAATTTCTGAAGCGTTCTTACTATATAAAGAATTATAGTAATAAAAAAGACAACAAATTTCACAAACTATTTTGCGATCTAATTTCACTTTTTTTTTAGCCTAAATGCATCATATACTACATGTACAAATTTATTTAGCGTAGGTGTAGATACAACTCCAGTATTCTTTAGGGATGACTTGTTCAGTAGTTGTAGCAGTGATCCTTTGGCATTCACTTTCGGATTAGATTGATCAGAATATTTGCACTCTCCTGCATTTTGGAATTTGGCAGAAACACCTTTGACTGCTTGAGTTTCCCTTAAAATCTGATGTTTTCTATCGTAGTTCATATTAACCCATGATATGGTAGTTTTCAAACTTCAGATGGTTATTTAGAGAATGGTGACATGGAAAAACATTTTGATGGTCAAATGTTTAATGAAAATGTCATTTGGTTTAGGATAATGTGCTGGAAAGCTTGAGAGAGCTCGAGGGATCCATTTCTGCTGATGCACCACTTCATTTTTTTTAATATATACAATGATATAGTTTTTGTAATCTCTAAATTTTAGTTTAAAGATTTTTTTACAAATAAAATATTTAACAACTCAGTGGATTGTGTTTATCTTCAGGGTTTGAATCTCGAATATTTTTGATAGATGTTTGACAAGTGTACCAAATACTATCGAAGTAGTAAAAATATCGTTCCCACAAGGATTGATTTTAATCTCAAGAATTTAATTACGTTATTCAAAAGGATGTATAAAGTTTCTTTTAAATTGCCACTAGGCGGTTGGTTTGGTTTGATTGATGAAATCAAGTAACTTAAAATAAGATTGATTAAGAAAATATGGAGAGAGATGAGATGTCTGTCGAATCCTCTAGTGTTTTCCTAATTGGTATACTGCACCTATTTCTTACGAATGATTCTCTAATTCCACGATGGTTAACAAAATAGTCCTAATCAATCCCTTGAGTTAGGACCCTCTGTTGGAACAAAGGGTGTTTCTCAAAATCACCTCTTGAGTTTTGATGATAACAAGGTATTAAAAATTATCAATTGGATATGTTAACATTTGTTCAAGTGTACAGGATCATAATCAAAGTACTATTCATAAAGATTCTGATTGAACAAGTCAAAGAGCAAAGAAATTTTATTTGAAGCTTAGAGCGTCTGGAAGAATGCGTCTGAAGAACTGCATCTGAAGAAACGAGTCTGAAGATAGAGATCCTGAAGACACGTCATCAGAAGCAAGGTCATCAGAAGCAATGGTCATCAGAAGCATCTCGCCAGAAGCTACTTCACCAGAGTTGACAAAGTACAGTGTACGAAGTGTACAACCACGAACTCTAAGCACGCCTCTGCAACCACCATCTCTGTAACTTTGTCTCTACATCAAGACAAGTATAACAGTAATATTACTGCATACCTTGTTCCGTTTCAAGTGGAATGGATTTGAAATTAGTTCTTCATAGGACAAATATCAAATCAGGCAAAAGATCAAGGGTGAAGAATCAAAGCTTCAAGCAAAACAAGTTGATGTAACGGCTAAATTCTCAACGTCTCTCTAAACCTCTATATATAGGGATGAAGACTTGGAGAACAAAAGAAAACAAGAACGCTATAACAAGCAAAAGGCCTATACTCTGTGCAAAACGTCGAAAAACAAAACATCAACAACTTAGAGAATTCTTTCAATTGTTCAAATCTTAGAATTCTTAAGTGTCTAGAAAAACAGAGTCTGTTCTGTTTAGAATTGTATTGTGAATACCTCTGATTGTATATCAAGT
>Ga0315914_1006506_pt1 | contig 16542 bp, 7 predicted proteins | sample MpolenodulesMG_FD_203920 | JGI IMG/M metagenome (GOLD analysis project Ga0315914, IMG submission 203920) | Medicago polymorpha root nodule microbial communities from Los Angeles, California, United States - elongated nodules | ecosystem: Host-associated > Plants > Roots > Nodule | place: USA...
TACAAAGAAATTTGTTTGAGGTTGAACACTTGATATACAATCAGTGGTGTTCACAATACAAATCAGATACAGACTCTTAAGACTCTAGAATTTCTAAGATATCAAAGCTGTTAAGAAATTTTAAATGAACTTTGATGTGAAACAATTTCAGCAGAGTTTTTGGCACTTGTAAATTGTTGTATGAGTCTTGAGTGTCCAAACAGTAGGTCTTCACTCCTTTATATAGAGGTGTGAAAGATACGTTGGAAATTGCCAGCACATCAAAAAAGTGTTGTTTGAAGCTTGATCAAATCACCAATGATCTTATGCCTGATTTGGTTATTGTCCTATGAAGTAGCAATTTCAAATCCATTCCAAGTCTGGAGGAACACTGGTGCAGGCATAGCTGTTGTTCTTGTCCTGTTGCAGACACAAAACAGAGTAGTGGAGATAGTGGTTGTACACTTCATACAATTGTCCTTTTTCAACATTCTCCAAAGAATAAGCATCCAATGTCTTCAAATCCATTTGAATTAGTCGTTGCTTTATTCTTTCAGTCTTTTGCAATGATAGGCGTGATTAAATCTTCATTTGAACAACATTTGAAGTTCTTTAGTCTTCCAGCTTCTGAGGAGAGTGCTTCTGATGACGTCAACTTCTTCAGGACCACTTGTCTTCAGAACCTCTTTTCTTCAGATGCTTCAAGCTTCCTTCTTGTTGATTCCATTGCTCTCATTTGTTATTTCAGAACCTATGCTTTAACTAAGACACTGAAAATTTTGTCTATGGTCCTGCACACTTGAACAAATATTAGCATATCCAATTGACAATTTTTTAATACATTGTTATCATCAAAACTCAAAGGGTAATGTTAAACACATTTTGTTCCAACATTGGCCCCCCAAGGCCAATTTTTGGTAAAAAAAATAAAATAACACGTGACACCTCACTTAGGGTGCCACGTCAGCGTAGATCGAGTCAAAATTGGCATTGTGGGCCAAAACTGTCACAGATATCAAACTTAGGGGTGGTTTTGTAGTTTTTTTAGGGGGCCAAAATCGCAACTTTGAAAAAGTTAGGGGGCTAAAACTGCTATTAAACCTTTTATTTATTCTCAAATGTGTTGAGGACTTCTTGAAGAATATAATTTAGTCAACATATGTCAAGTTTTATCCGGTTTATCATCACGGTAATTATACAATACTTTACAATAGATAGAATATACTTATAATTTTATTAATTATGGAAAATTCTATGGTGAAGTCGTGAAAATTACTTTTTTGATGAAGTTAACACTATAACATCAAAATTGTAGTGAGTAACACCCCACTGTTAGTACAGTGGCATCAAAAGTTCAATCCTCATAGTATCATCAATTCATCAGATTAACAAGACTACACTTAATCTAATTTTATTCTACCTTATTTTAAGTGTAACACCCCACAAAGTGTAACACTCAAGACTATCACATAATATCATCAAATTTGTTTACATGTTAAAGATGTCAACGATAAAATAGTATCTGTAAGTCCAAAATGTTGCAAGCATTACTAGATGAATTACTATTGATCATTAATCAGTAATCAACAATTTAAAAATGAATCAAACATTAAAATTAAAATTAACTTTTTCAAAAAAGTCAGTTTCCTCACAGCACCATAGAAGCTCCCATTTATTATATACTTACTTAATCTGTCTAAGAGTGTACCTCTATTCTAAATTCTTTTAATTACAAAGAAACAGAAACCCCACTAATCATTCAAAATTCAAAAGATCTTCACGTATATACGTGACAGAAATAAAGAATAGGGCAGACGCCCAATGAATATACATCTAAACTTTTCAAATCAAGAGCAATTTCTTTAATTTGTCAATTTAATTGGGCTGCATCAATACTCAAACCACAATATAGAATAAATTATTTTGCTAACAAAATCTAAACTAAAAAATATATGCCTCAAGTGTCAACAAATGGTTACAATCAGTGCACGCCTGCCCTGCATGGTGAGAGACAAACTTTGGCCAAACTGCACCATTAATATTCAAAAAATTCCCATCATGATTCATAACAGTGTAACACTTTCACATTTCAGCAGCGTAGCATAATAATAACAGAAATAACAAGCATAATCTTTCATCATAACAAACTTTGAATTAACAGAAAATCAGTCACGCAAACAAAATGGAATACCCAGCAGCGTTTACAATCATAATTGTGAATTCAAAAAGAACAATAAAGTTGTTATCACTATATCTGTTGCTAGACTTTTGCTATCCTTTGACAGACCAATAAAGCGTCCATGAAAGTCTTCGTATAACTAATTTTCTTAATTATTTCTTACTTCATTGTACCAAAATAATAGGGCCCACAAAAAACCTAGAACACATTATCAGAGCTTAATTCAGCCTGACCTTCTGTAAAGTTTGTAAGCCACAGCAACAGCCGCCACAGCTCCAAGCACACCAACGGCTGTGAGAATATCACACTCCTTCAATAGAGACCGGATCTTACAGCTTTTTCCCTCTTTAATCTCGTCTTTTTTTGCAGGACTTGGAAAACTGCAACAAGAAACTCCATTAACACCCTGGCAACAACCGGTCACATTTTCTTCCCTGCTCAAGCTGTTACTTTCAATATTCTTCTCGATCTTATTGGCATGCTCTCCATTAGCAAGGTTTCCATTAGCAAGTTTCTGGTCATTTGCTCCCTTCACTTCTGGAACAGACGGTCCCATTTGGCCCCTATAACAATTTAAATAAGTTTAACTGATAGTAATACAACTCAATTATAAAAATTTTAAAAAAAATGCAATCATTACATTATGTGACTAACTGGCATCATAGATGGCAAACTATTAAATAAAAGTGCTAAGTAGTTGTCTCCTTTGGTTATAAATGGTAAAACCAGCATGGCTTACAAAGGAAATGATCGAACTCAATCAGATAATAATCATAACAAAGGAAATAAAGCACAATGCAGCATTCTGATAGATGAATGAGAATCAAGTTCATGACAAACGATTCAATGAAAACATCATATCCATCTTTGATTTAGCAGCTAGTAGGATTTTTAATAAGCCTGAAATGTTGTTCATAACTAATCACAGCTGCCCAAGATGAAGGAATACAGCGGTAGCTCCCATTATATTCAAATATGTATTCATTTATAGATCCATATTCGATTCAATTTAGTACAAGGCAGAAAACAAAATAAGTGGATATATTATATATCAAGCTTCATATTATATCATGCATAATTCTAGACCATTTTTCAAAGATTGGCCACAACTTTTTCTAAAAGAATAACAAAATAGTGATCTTATTTGCAGTTAGAAAGAAGAGATAGGTTACCGATTGGCTAAATCAGCACAATAAAAATAACATGACCAACAGTTTATTTCTTTAAGGTAATTCCATTCAATACCAAATCAGAATTCACGATGGTTATAGAAACGTTGTTATAGGAAATAATATATATTAAATGTCTGGCTCAACTATTTCTATTTTATGGAGTGATGTATAAAAATTCGACAAAGTCAATGAAATGGGAACAAATAGAAAAGAAAATTCACCTTGTTTCCAAAAAGCTATGAGAAATGCTTAGTAAATGCTTATAACCAAACAAAGGTACTTCTTCCCATAACTGGAAAAACTTATACTCAGGGGACTTGGTATTTTTATTATAATTTTTTTTTACTAAACCTATTATAACTTACTGATACCAACAAAATGGAGAGAAGATAGGAGAAAAAAATTGAGATGGTAAATCAAATACTCAAACCATCCATAGTTGAGAGGTAAGACAGGGTAATAAGGATGGGGCAATCTTCAATGATATATACACTCGTCAAGAGTCTCTAAAACCATTATCATTTTTGTAAGTCTACACCATAATTCAGTAACAAAACAGTAAATACTTCTGTAAGAATCTGAAATATCACACTGTATATGTTCTTTTGATTTTTACAGACAATATATCCTTTAAATTTTCATTTCATTAGAAGATGCAAAATGCATAATCACAAAAATACCAACCTCCAAAGTCGCTGTATAACCTCTCCTTTTGCAATATGTTGGTCAAGTAAATCTGGAATATCATTAGGAGTAACATAGCCGTACCTGTAAACAATTATTAGTATGTGATGCAATTAAACCAACAACAGCAAAATGATTCAAAATTTGAGGTGGAAGGATGCAAGCCTATGAACTAACCAGTGACCCATTGTTTTTCCATCCGGTCCTGGACTGTATATGATTATGTTCCCAGCATACTTGTGCCCACCCAAGTGAGAACAGGCAGTAACAGATATCTGATCCTTCAGACCTCGAAGCTCGATTTCCTCATTAAAACTCTTGATGAGAACTGGCCCACAAGTACCACATCTAACATCACGGCTTCCATGAGCACATACATAGACATGTGAACCAGTTAAAACCTCTGGTACTCCAATAGCCCATGGTTTGTCATTCACCAAAACATCTTCAAAAAAGCTCTCAACATTTGATTCCACCAAACCCCTTTCAATTAAAGAAATGAAAATTGGTCTCAGAAACAGCAGAGAATTCTCAACATACCAAACCCAAAAACCCTCATTCATCAATGAAGACCAAATTTAACAGAGAAACATCACTTCAACTAAATATTAGTTTAAGTAAGTCTAAAATTCCACCTACACAAGGAAATTTTTAACACTTAAAGAAGAAAGAAAAACGCGAAAAAACTGAAGAAAAAGAAAGAAAGAAAAACCTTGAAACTCCATTCGATCTCAAAATATATAAGTATAATCTTCAAAATCTACCCTATGAAGCATAGACACAAACATGGAAAGGACACACACTACCAACACTGGCACATAGACCAAAAATAACTTGAGAGAACAGTAGTGATTTAATGTAATCACATATGACTGTTCTGTAAAAGTGTTGGTGCTACATTGATCTTCACGCTCCATCCATTATGTTGTCAAAGAAATATCATTTAGCCAAAATATTTCCCTAACTTCTTATTTAAAGCTACACCACACTAACTATCTCAATAACAACATGAAGTATTATGAATCATTTGCAAGTTGACCCACAAACATGAAAATCCATACAGTTAGTTTCTAATTAAATACACAACTTAGAAAACCTTCATTACATGTACGAAACATAGAATCATATAACAATTACTTGCTCATAATAGATTAAGGGCCTGTTTGTTATAGATATCTTTTTTTAAAATGATTTTTATAGTTTTCATATTTTTGTTATAACTATTTTTTTTTTTGAGGAAATAACTATTTCTAACAAACAATTTTTTAACAAAAGTTTCTAATGAAAAATTGGTTTAAACAACTTATCTTAAATAAGTAATTCATCCTTTTCCTACGATTTTTTTTGGGTAATAAAATTTAATAAAAACCTTAATGATAACCTATTTTGAATATTAAAAAGATTTTTTTTTTTAAACAATATTTTTCAAAATTTAAAAATTGTGGTTCCTCTCAGCAATAATAACTATAACATGTTGTAATTTGAGTTGTTTTCCTTTATCAATTGACATAAGTTTCTGTATAATTTTGATGGCCCAACATTCGAACAAGGCTCAAAATTGGAATAGGGCCAAAAATGTTTGAGACGGCTTGTATCAAAATCACTCTTTTAATTTATAAGAAATAACAAATGAGTTCGAATTAATTTCATAAAAATCATTTTCAGAAATATAAAGTGAAATCACCTTTTTATGTTAGTAAATTAAGGACCCGTTTGTTACGGATTAAAATAAATGTGATTTTGACATTGAATAATTTAGAGATTATTTTTGGAGATTGTATAAAAAATCGGAATTTATTTTACGTTTGTTTACTGAATAAAAATCACATTTGTATGGATACAACTATATCAAATGGATTTTTTTTACAAAATTAGTTCAATCTTTTACACTTATTTTCTCTCAAAAAAAAATATATATATTTGTTGAGAAGTTACTCTAAACAACTTTTCAATTGAAGTTGTTTTTAATTTTTATTTTTTTATTTTGATTTTTCTAAAGAGCTGAAAGAAACTGATGCAATACATTTAAAAGTGATTATTTAATTAAAAAAAGATTTTTTTTTTCTTACAAAAAAACTATAAGAAAGGGACTCTCTACTTTTTTTTTTCTTTTGTGGTGGCCAGGTTCGAACCCGAGAGCTAAGCTCACGAGGACGACAACAACAAAGGGACTCTAAACCTAGCATCTACTACCATCAATACACTGAAACAATTTGTAGCACCATAAATAAACAAAAATAGAAATAGAAATAAACGAAACCCTAATAATGAGTGTCGAAATTTAAGATTGACCTGTATTTAATCATTTCCGGGAAAATCAAAACATCACCATCGGCGAATCCAGCTTCCTCACTCGCTTCACACACAGTGATTTTCGTCTATAAAATTCAAATCAAACAAAATCAATTTTAATGTCAATCGAAATTGACAGAAAGAGAGAGAGAGAGAAAGAAACGAACCTTGAGAGCTAAATCGTTCTTACGAGCCTTAAACGTGTCGGCGACGAGTTTGGGGAGAGGATGGTCGTCGGAAGCTTCAACGCGTGGTGGCCAAGAGAGGTGGTTTTTGTAGTAGAGGAAAACGTGGCGGTCGTAGGCGTCGACGGTGCCGGCGAGTTTTTCAGTGTACATTTCAGGGCGAGTGAAGCCGGTGTCGGTGGAAGAAGTATCGGAGGCCATTGAAATGAAGTGAAGAGGAGAGAGAACGCTGAAAGATTTCGGGGAAGTGGAAATGAAATGAAATGGTAGTATATATGAGTTAGGAGGGAATAATAAACCATTCAAAGGTTAGTATTGATTTGTGATTGTGATTGTGATTTTTATTTTATTCTTTAATTTCATTGACTTCGCCAATGGGTTTAATTAATTCACGCACTCCTCGTGTGTGCAGGTGCCTGGATCTAAGTTTAAGACTATTGCTCTTTGCCCAACGGTTTTTCCTCATTCCTACCTGAAATGACCAAAATGTTTCTACGTATACGATTGCGTGAGTTAACTCACTTTAATGTTAATTTAAAAATATTGCAGTGTGAGTTAACTCACGTTTCATAATATGCAACTTTTTTTTCGAATTTATTTAAATAGTAATATAAATGCTAACATAAATGGTAATATAATTTCTCAACAACATTATTTAGATGACAAAATCTGCTTCTTTGAAGTAAAAATAGACCAACTTTGGGGTAACAAAGGATTAAGGTTGGTGGTAAAAGAAATCCGCCTTCTTAGGGTAAAAAAACATCATTCATTCGGAGTAAATCTAAATCTGGTTCTTTTTATACCCCAAGAAAGAGTCTTTTTACCCACGGTAAAAAGTTTTTGGAGTAAAAAGAATCAAATTTATTTTTACCCCAAGGGTTGACCTCTTTGTGCCCCAAGTCGGTTGGTCTATTCCCCCCTCCCTTGACCCTTTTTTACCCCTAAATTGGCCCCCAAAAAAAGCTAAAAACAAAAAATAAAAACTATAAAGGTGAAAGAGTGAGGAGAAGGAGAGAATGTAAGGAAATGGTGAAGGTTTAAGGGGGTATTTATAAGGGGAATGGTTGCATAGGTTATATATGCACTAAATGCAGTCAAAAACTGTAGAAAAACGTGTAAAAAATCAATAAAATCAAGGTTGAACAACTGACCAAAGTCCAAAAAACGTGTTCTCGAGATGTGACCACCAGCCAAACTGGCGTGAGTTAACTCATGTTGGATTTAACACTAGCGTGAGTTAACTCACGTTGCATGCATGGGGCAGCGTGAGTTAACTCACGCTACAATGGTGTGTAGTTTTTTTTATGCAGACTATAGGTACCATACGTTCTGAATAAATAAATTTAAAAAGTGAATAAATAAATAAATTATTGTTCCATTCAAAACAACATGTATTATAAGGAATTCTTGAAAATCATCTTATATGAAGGAATTCGATATCATAACTTAAAAGTTACATTACATTACAGTACATAAAGTTCCTAAATATGTCCTATCATTACATTACATTCGAAAATGCACCCTCCAACTACAACAATTATCTTACCTTTGAATGGGGTAAATTCAAACTTGTTAAACAGCAGCTCTCAAGCATTCACCCGACATTTCTATTGTTCCATTCAAAACATTAAATTCTTGTTAGGCTTGGTTTAAATGATGGTATTCAAGTGTCAAAAGAATGAGGTGCATTCTTTGACACTTCAATACCTTCATCTAAACCAGCTTAACAAGAATTTAATCTTTTGAAAGGAACAATAGATATGTCGGGTGAATGCTTGAGAATTACCGTTTAACAAGTTTGAATTACCCCATTCAAAGGAAGACAATTGTTGTAGTTGGAAGGTGCATTTCCCTACCTAGTCACGATTTTCTGGCAGAATCAAACTTTTGATGATATCTTCAGTTGATCTCAGCAATGTTACACACATATTGATCCATTGGAACATGATGTGCTCTCAAAACATGCTCCTCACGTTATCGTCGTTCTTTAATTCCACCCAAGTGAATGATATTCTCTCATCGTCGAGGGTCGGACGTTTATACCGAACGTATTCCACCCTCCTTGTCTCTCGGGGGTTGAATTCTTGATACCTTTTAACGTGACACCAAGGTGCCGAACCTTCAACCTCTGAGGTTCTCCACCGTTGAATTGTGCATGAACGCCAAACAAATCAGCCATTGCATCAAATCTACACGATAAGAAATTAAAAACATTCAATTAAAAACTCATTCAAACATTTCATCAAACACTTGGACTGCAAATTATACATAAACCCTAAAAATGATAACTACAACATAAACATGCGAACATCTAAACAATTAAGCAATATAAGTCATTTACATGTAACATTGTATCATTTCTTGCCAAAAAAATCTATATTTAAACTAAACCCTAAAACTAAAAAAATCTAATCTAAGTGTAAAAAATCTAACATAAACATGCAAACATCTAAACATCATAACAATTAAGCACTATAAGTCATTTGCATGTAACATTGTATCATTTCTTGCAAAAAAAAATCAAAATTTTAACAAAACACTAAACCTAAAAAATTCTAATTTAAGTGAAAAAATCTATCATACCAATATAATTTAAGTGAAAACTTACTTGTTTGAGTGTTGTTTGATTTGTAGTTGAAGAAATTTCGGATTTGGGGAATTTGAGAGAAATTTGAGAAAGAGATTTGAGATTGGAAATGAGGAAATGAGGTTTTGCCTGGCCTTGTAACTGCATGCAGCGTGAGTTAAGTCACGCTAGTTCAAATTCTCAACTCACGCTACTTATACACCACATTTGTCACGATTTTTGGACGGTTTGGACGGTGGTTATATGGTTTACCAAATTTTTGAGTGATTTTTGACCCACCATAGTGGTTAGATACAACCATTTTCCGTATAAATATTCTTGCAACCTTCAAAAAATTTCACATTCTCTCCTTTATCTCCTCCTCTTCCTTCTCCTATATTTGCATTTTGTTGATATGTCTCAGAGACAAGGCGATGCTGCTCAATTAAAAAAGGAGGGTGAGAGGAAGAAAGAAAAATCGACTATGACATGGCACGGAATCGAATGTGATGGTTCCGTTAAAAAAAACGAATTGAAGGTGTCGGTGTACAACCAGTCAAGGTTGAGGAGGAGCGAGAGGACATGTTATTTCGGTCCCCAACCAAAAGCAGGTGCCCCAGGGACCGTCAAAGACAACCCAATTGAGTTAAGCGACGAAAGAGATAATTAAATGTAATGTCAATTGTAATAAAGTAGGATGTTTTTATACATTCCTTTCTAATGTAATGACTTGAATAAATTTTCTTATTAAATTTTGAATACATTACTTTTAGATTTAAATTGCATATTAATTTTGAATTTTGTTATTTACTCTAATATGACTTAAGTCACCCAAGAGTATTTTGGTCATTTCATTTGAAAATGAGCAAAAAACCGCTGGGTAAAGAGCAGAATTTTAAGTTTAATTTAAAATTTTAAATTGGATCTTGTTAACACTCTTTAAGGATTTTCAAAAAAGAAATTTTCTATAAAAAAAGTTAAAAATTGGTGCTATATGTTTTTCTAGTAGTTATTTATGCTTTCAATCATGATCATCCCTTTAAAGCAAGATAAATATAAATATTTTCTAAGTTGTATCTGATCTTAGAGACATTTTTGGGCTCGTGGATGAAGTGACAAACATCATTTTAAACTCATACACACAATCATGAGATCTTGAGTTCAAACTTAAATGAAAGAGTTCAACCTAACAATATATGTATTGACAATTAAACTAGACTTTCAGACACTTAGACTTTCTTTACCTTATGTAATTTGACATTATTCATTTAATCTAAGAATGTACATAGTTGAGTTAAAAATTGTATATAGCATTTTATACGGTGTATAAAATTGCTTTATGATCAAACTTTACTTACTTTTTAGACAAACTTTATATTATCAAGTATCAACGACACTTTCTCCTGAGAACTCAAGGGTTTAAAAATAATATATATGTTCATTCATTTTAAAATGACTTGATCTCGATGTATACATTTTTTTACTTTTTAAATCTTTGATTTGGTTGTATACATTACCGATACGTGTTATTCTAAATTTTCAGTTTAAATTATTTGTTTTGACTTTTTTATATGTATTTAATTATTTTGACTTAATCATACATATTTATATTAATTACTACTATAATAGTCCCTCTAGTTCATTTATACTCCTCTACTACAAATAGTCCATCTAGTTTATTTATACTACACAATCATGTAGTATATAAAAGAAAGAAAGAAAGAAACACTAATTCATTAAGATGAAGGAAACATATTGAAAATGGTTCATGTCATTTAATACTTTTTTGATCTTTTAAGTTTAAATTTATTCTACGAATGTCCTTTTCTTTTCTTTTTTTTATTAGAGAAAATTATCTCATTTCATTGGAAACAATTATTTATATCAATAAAGAAGCGGAAACTAATTAGAGATTTCTTTATATTTAATGTTTTGTCTGACAATAAACAAAAATATTAAAAAAATAAACATTTAATATTTAATACATTTAAAGATCTCCACAATAAAAAAATTACATCTGAAAATGAGTGAATTTTGTATAAAAAGGACTAGCTAGAAGTGTACAATAACAATACACTAAATAATTTATAGTGTTGTCAAGTTTCAAGGAAACATTTTTTTTCTTGGCAACAAGTTTCAAGGAAACATAAAACATTAAAAAATTTTGTAAAAAACAAATAAAACATTAAAACTTCAAATAAATTATCATCTTATATCATTTATACATTTGACATTTTTTGTTGTCAAGTAGTCTAGTGGCTAGAGCTCACACATTTTAAATATGGAGAAGTGGGATGTCAGAGGTTCGAACTCATGCCCCTGCATATATTATGCAATGTCCCTACCAACTGAATTAAGCTCACGGAGACTTTTATACATTTGACTTTATTAAATACAAAAGGACATACAAATTCCCTAAGAACATCCATAATATTGAATGCTTCATCTATTTAACACCGAGCTGAATATAAATACTTTCACTATGGGATCAAATATTTGAGTGCATATAGAGAATTGTGGTCATGGAAACCCTCTCTTCATGTTTTGTTGGCTCCATTTTAATAAATTGTGTCGAAATAATGAATTTTATTAAAATGTAATTATATAAAGTTATTTTGGGATCTATTTTGTCAAAAATAAAAATGAGGTTCTCGCCTAGAGAAAATGAGTGCTTATTATGTAATAGCATTGAAAAAAGGTCAATTGTTTAAATTGACCTTGTAATATATATGGAGTCTAAAAAATGACTATGTGAAAATAAAAACACATATTCTGACCTTATAATTTGAGATTCTTAATATTTTTGATCTTGCAATACATGAGAAGTCCACGAAAGGTGACATGGAGGTTGAACTTTTCATGATTTTTTGCAGGCATATTTAGGACATTAAAGTATGGTTTTTCACAAAATAAAAATAGAATTTTCCAATTAGGGAATGATTAATTATGAATTTTTGAAAACTCAAAAAACAAAACAACGAAAATATCGACTTATAAATCGTATTCTGTGTTTATTTTTTGCATAAACGTTTATAAAATACATAGAAAGGATTTGCAAACTTTCATATCATTTCGAAGGCCCCTCAATTGATTTTGATTTTTCAACCAAAACGTGCAAAATTGCAATTTTATTCTAAGTAAACATATACTCACGGGTCAAATTTCGCTCCTTAATTTTATAGGCATGGTTAGAACATCATAAGATTCACCATGAAATCTTAGAATTTTTTAAACAAGGACGATTTTTTTTGACAAAAACAAAACGATATTCATTCATTCAAATTGATTGAACATCATATACAAACATCGTTAAATACGTAAATGGTGAATCTGCGAGCAAACTCACAACATCCAAGTTAATAGCATAAAACGGCAAAATGCCTACAAATAATATGATAAAATCTAAGCCACTGAAATACCCATGCTTTCGGATGTACAATGTTGACGCCCAAATCATCGATTGAATTTGTAGTTGACTGAAGTCGATCTTTCAATAGGAACTAAATGAACATCGCGGCAAAACGCGAAATCAAACGCCGCACAAGACAACGAGCAACACAACGCCGCCCTTAGACAACAAAATCACAAAAAGACAACAAGAAAAACTTGATATATGTGAAAACCACTTATTTAGATTGAAAGAAAGGGGGAAAACGATGTAGAGTGGTGTTTTGTAGGTCTAAAAATGACCTAAAACCACCCTTCCTCGATGAATGGAGGAGAAATAAAGCTTAGAGAGAAATTGAAGTTTATCTCGCTACAAAACTAAGGTTGGTTGTGACATGAAGGTATTAGAAAGACGAATTAATTAGGAATATAATAAGAAATTCATAATTACGGAAAATGAAAATTAATAATTAATAATTCCATTGTCTGAAATTTCTAATATTTTGTAAAAGTCATATTTTAACATCTTAAACATGCCTGCAAAAAATCATGAAACAATTTATTCTCTAGGTCATTTTTATGGACTTCGCTTATACTACAAGATAAAAAAGACGAATCTTAAATTACAAATTTAAAATATGTGTTTTTATTTTTACAAGGTCATTTTTCAGATTTTGCAAATATTACAATGTCAGTTTAAATAATTAACTCTTAAAAAAATTATTATAAAATAAGTGATGAGTACATGTTGGTCTACTCATTTAAGCACCCAAAATTTGGTATACTACAATCTACAAATTGATTTTATAATCTTCAAAGTGATTCATAAATTAGATTATTAAAAAGATAAAGTAGAAAATATTCCAAAATAATGGTAAAATATTCTTCCGATAAGTAAACTAATTTAAACACTTCTTTGACGTAGATAAACCAATTTAAACATACATCTTTTTCTTTTTAAGCAAGCAAATTTAAGGTGTTTTATTCATAATAATAGTAGCAATACAAAAAGGAATTACATCAAAAATACTGCATGAAGCATGAGATAAGGCTTCTCGTGCAAGAGCATGAACGCTACCGTTTGTTTGACACCTAATAAAAACAACTACAAAATTGTTATAGTGATCAAATTAGGTTCTACAAATTTGAATAATCGAAGCATACTCAGAAAAATTAATCTTACTATTGTGCACATCCATGACTATACTAATTTGTCATTCAAATCTTAATTTAAAATTAAATAAGTAAATAAATACATGTATTGCATCACCACCCTTCAAGCTGTACGTACAGCGAGGAATTGGTAATTAATATCGTGTCTTTGTCGTTGGGTGTACAAAGCACATGATCGTGGACGGATACAATGCAATCAAATTGGGGGAGGATGCCTCCACTTGAATCTTGCATTTTTCAATTTGTTGAGTTATGCTATTTTTCTTATACTAAAAAATGATATGGTATGTTGCCTCTAAAATGTTTGCGATGCAGTTGAATCAGTTTTAAGGCAAAATTCACGTGATCCAAAGATAAAATAAGATATTGTTCAATTCAGTTTTTGATGATTAATAAAAAAAATATGATCTAATTCAAATTATTAATACAGTTTAATCAGGATCAATTTATGGATATCTAAATTACAATTCATAATATTTTATTAATATTGTATTATAAAAACACGGTAGAATAATAGATTTAATGCAAAATATGACATATATTGTATTAAAAATTAATATTAAAACATGAAAAAAATTGATTTTGTTTGAAACATATAAAATAGTAAAAAGAATAGATAAAATGAAAAGAATTAGTAGTATTAAATTTTTTAAAACTAACGAATAAAAGAATGATAAAATATATTATACCAATAATAAATAAATAAAATATTAAAATTTATGTATGCGGTTTTGTTTGGTTTTGAAAAATCAATCTAAAATCCAATCCAATTATATGGGTTTTCGTAAAAGGACATCAAAACACATCTAATAATTTTCGATTTTATGCGGTTATGAGTTTTTTTTAGATTGGGTTGCGGTTTTATTTTTCGATCAGTTTGAATTTAAACACTTCCAGTTGCCTCTACCAAAAAATATTGAATAAATATTTGTAAAGAATTAAATACACAACAATATGAAAGATGAATTATTGAATGTTTATAGGATTTTGCTAATTCGTTTGGGAGCAATGGCTTGTTATGGAAAATCATATTTGAGTCTCTTAATTATTATTTTTAGATTAGATGAATTAAGAGTAGGGACAATATCCTTTACTATAAAAGGTAGACTTGATGAGCTAGCATATTTGCCCTAATCTTTTGCATTTTTCCCTCCTAAGCATGTAATTATTGCTAATCTAATCTCCCAACCACACACTTAATCACAGCCGTTGATTCAAACTCTATTTTCAAACTCCTCACTTTCTCTCTCATACAGAAACGTCATAATGACAATTGAAAACAGTGCTAATCATCCTCTTTTTATCTCCCTAATACGTAATTAATGTTAATCAACTCAGTCAACCACTCCCTTCATCTCAGCTATAGATCTCATAACCTTTCATGTATTAATGTTCCATGATTTGAGTCAACCACCCCCTACATCTCAGTCATAGATCTCATAACCTTTTGGTCCCCTTTAAACATATTGCAAGCAGAATTATAACATCCCTTTATTCTTTTTTTAGGATTTGGTTGAGTTAGATGATTCTTGCAGCAACTCTAACAAACTTGGAACTCCGTCAACCAAATCTGGAATAAAAAGATCTTCTGATGGTAATACTTCAGCTGAACGTGGTGTCATAGAAATCAGGGAGGAATCTATTATCAAACCAACTAAAATGGTTCGTGTGAAAGTTGAACCTCCAGAAAAATAATGAGTTTGCAGTCAATTAATTTGTCGTAAACGCTATCAAGGGGTTATTGGCATTTATGCTGCAGATGTGATATTCATCAACGAACCTTTTTTAATTGCTTTCTTTTCTGCGTTTTTCTATTTAGTTTGAGAATTTATCTTTTTTGTTGATGGTTTTGTAATCCAAACAACATCTATGGAGTATAATTATTATTCTCCACTTCTAGAATCAAGTATTATGTTTTAAGTTCTATTTGATAATTTCATGTAGTAATATGTGTGATCTGTTCAGAAGTCAACAATGGCAAGAATCCAATTGAATTTTACAATTAGGCTAAAACTCTGAAAATATATATTATTCGAGACATAATTAAGTGGTTGTTTCGATTCGACGAGTAAAGATTTGTAGGTATTGTCACTTTTTAGAAGTTACTGAAGTCTAAAGTTTTTCAAATAAATATAATGTCATATTATTAGCATGTCAAAAATTTACTGTCAATATAAAATAATGGGTTTATTTCCATACATTAGTTGTTCATCAAGTATAACATTTTTAAAATATATGTTGCAAGTACTAAACCTTCTTCATTCACGTCATCCATATAACAAGTCAATATATCGAATATTTATATAACTTAATGATATGCCATTATGAATAATCCAAACATTAATACTTATTATTGCTAATCGAAACTTCAGGTTAAGACTTAATGATATGCGAAAATTCAACTTAATATTTATGGAGCTTAATGATATGCGAAAATTCAACTTAATGATATGCCATTGTGAATAATCGAAAAATCTGCAACAAATTAATAATTATCATTGCTAATTGAAAATCATTAAGTGACAAAGTCTTTAATTTTTATATATGAACTCCTTTTGGTCATAAGTCTTGCAATTCAAATTTGTACCTTAAAGGTCATAATGTGTGCAGTCAAAGTGAGAAGTCAATGGAATGGTTTTGTCTTGAACCTCCAAAAAATTTATAGAACTTAATGACATGCCATTGTGAATAATCCAAAAAATGTATAGAACTTAATGATATGTCATTGTGAATAACCTCAAATGTTGTTTATCACGAAGTCTTTTGTAATGTATCTTGATGTTCAATGTTCAAACCTTTTTGTTATGTATGCTACCATTTCATTTTGTTGCTATTGTTGTCTTAGAAGGGAACATATTTTTAAATTGGTATAAAACTTCTATTAACTATACATGTTTACATTTTTGCGACTGATTCGATTAACTT
>Ga0315914_1006507_pt1 | contig 16542 bp, 8 predicted proteins | sample MpolenodulesMG_FD_203920 | JGI IMG/M metagenome (GOLD analysis project Ga0315914, IMG submission 203920) | Medicago polymorpha root nodule microbial communities from Los Angeles, California, United States - elongated nodules | ecosystem: Host-associated > Plants > Roots > Nodule | place: USA...
TAAAAAGCCATACATTAAATATGAGATGGTCTGACAATGTGTTTATATAAGTGGGGGAAATCTGCACCTCATAAACTGATTTTGTAGGGTTGTGTTAGACTCAATTACAATTTTTAAGAATTAGTAATTTATGTTTGAATGCGATATTGCATTCAATATAAATGTGAAGGCGTAAGAGTTGAATAATGAAATCGAATTATAATCTCACATTACTCAAGTTAGTTAGGATCGAGGAATAATACTCCAATCCAAAGTAAAGAAGACCTTAGCAGTCTCATAAAGTAATATATCACTGGTTTTTTTTACAAAAAATGAATAGATCATTATCGATACTTATTTTAAGTGATGATATCTTATCAAATAAAAGAATTAACAAATTAACTTTTCTTCACAAAATAATAAATGACGTGATTAATTTGGAAAATTGATGATAAAATTACAGTCTCAATATGCGGTGTGAATTGGAAGATTGCAAGGTGCAGGGGTCTCCTACATGGTTATTATATAGGGGTAATAGCTATTTTGGTCACTAAATGTGTATCAAGTTGTCATAATAGTCCATGATTGTGCATTTCGTTATTCAAATTAGTCTTTTAATATAATCATTTTAATATATTTACTTATTATCATATCAGTCCTTATATGCACTTACTATTTTGACTAACAAAATGCATAATCATGGACTATTTTAAAATTTTGATACATTAAGAGACTATTGTAATCATTTCGATATCTATATGAAAAGAATTATTGTTAACATTGAGAGATTATTTTAGCGTCAGAGACTATTTTGACTAACAAAATGCATAATCATGGACTATTTTAAAATTTTGATACATCAAGAGACTATTGTAACTATTTGTTACATATAACCACTCCACCCCCTCCGGAGTAGTTGTTGGGAAGTTTGAAGAGTGTTGGGAGCGGCAATGAGTTAAACGTCTAAGATCTGCTAAGAGAGATACCAACACTCTTACCCAAAACCTTAAGGTATTGGGTATATGGGTTCACTCTCTAATATATCTAACGTTTCCTCCATTTTTAGTCAATGTGGGACATAATCACTCACACTTGATTTCCAACAATCTCCCCCTCAAGTGTGAGTCACCCACATCACTAGCATGATCCATACTAGGATCACAATCCCGCTCTCCCACCGAGCCTAACCAGGGCTTTGATACCAGTTTATTATAACAGGACGCGAGAATAACGACAATAATAGTAAAAGACAGAATGAAAACGACACAAGATTATACTGAATAGTAGAGGTAATACTAGCTATAGCAAAACCGACTAACTATTGATGCAAGAAATACTAACACACAAGGTCTTTGTTTATATGACAAAGTCTTTGCATATTTCTTCATATTCTTCTATGTGAGACTTTTTTCCAACACAAATTCAAGGCATATTTCAACAATAGTTAATGCAACAAATTTGCTTGAGAAGTATCGTTTTTGAGCAAAGATTGATGAAGCAAATTTTGTACCTCGACTAATGAACAACTTCATTTTGCATTCAGATCTTTCAAACTCAAAATACAACGGAGATGAAATATGGAGTTTTCGTACATATACCACACAATTTGTGCGTATTAAAAACAAACCATTATTATCATATTATTTTTTTAAATAGTTTAGCGATGGGAATCACACATCTTATTTAACCGTGAGGAATCACATATTTGAACCCACAATTCAACACATTAAATTTCTCTTTAACTATCAACTAAGTTGTACTTATATCAAGAAAAAAAAAATTATTCTATTGTGGAACACATGAATTTGGGGGCTCAGTTTCTCAGTTGAATAAAAGCTTTGTCTTACACTACTTAACAATGTCTGAAACACAAATTGCAAAAATTTTATGCTATGAGAGTGAAATTACTTCACAAATTACAATATCTTCTTTTTTGGGTTCAATGGAAACTAGAAAGGGTATTTAATTTCCTGCAAAACCATGTCAAAGAAGTTCATAAAGCCAACTTTATACGTGCAAATAATAATAACCCAAAAAATTTGAAAAAATACGCAAATTATTTCAACTAAATGGTTTATTGCTTTAATAATTTTAATCAAACCATCCAATTTTATACGTTTCTAGCAACACAAAGAGCAATTAAACAACTAATTACATTATAACTGCGATGAATGACCAACAACAACTACAATATTATTTTCAAAACTACAAATATTATTAACACTAAAGTGTGTATATAACATTTTATTACAAATTTTCTTGTCTGGTAACCAAATCATATTGAATTAACGTGATATATGTATACCTAATAATAAAGCATATATTAACAAGGCACAAATCTATCCATAAGCAAACATATTGTTGACTCTGAAATGGTTGCAGTGTCTCTATGAACAGCTATGATCTCCTTCTGAGATTGCATTCCCACTTCTTTCTCTTCTTCTAAACCATCTTTGGTCTTTTTGGTCAGAACCTTTTCTTTGAGCTTTGCTAATTCCCCAATCCATACCTCTACCATGGCTGACATTTTTCTCACTTAATCAAGTATTTTAATCACACTTAAACAATGAGCAAAATAATAATTCCACTTTATTTTTCTTCTTTCTATTGAGCTTTCTCTTTGTTTTGAATGATGGTTATAATAGAGCTATATTGTGGTTTATATAGAGACTAGGAATAATGAGAATATTCATTTGAGATGTGGATGTTTTGGATCCTCTTGGATTCATGGGTACCACATGGAAGGAATACACCAATAGGATATTCGTTCCAATAATTTATTGGCTGCTTACTTATTTATTTAATTTTCTATTTGTTGCTTATTACCTTTAATAGAGTGGTGCATATTCCACAAAGGAAAATTTTCTTAAAAAAGATAAAAAAAAAAAAATGATGTTATTTATACAAACGTTACATATAAATTATGTAAGTATTAATAATCTAATCAAGAAGATACGAAGGTCCTATGCTCAAGGTCATTCAACACCATTGTTCAAAATTTATTGTCCAGCAAGATCAATTTTTCTTGTCTCAACATATAATTCTCAAAAAAAGAAACTCTAGTTATCTGAAATTTGACAAAATAGTATGGCTAAGTATTGTTCCGGCTTGTAACATATTATGTTAAAACCTTACAATGAAACGTCTTTAATCCTTGGGCAGAGTCATGAGATTAAACAACATTTGAGTGTTTATTTGGCTAGTTGTGATGTTCCCTAACAAGTCAAGAAGGGAAAGCATATTCTTCCGTCTATCCCATAAAATAAAACTATGTAATATCGTGAGAGCCACAAAGTTAAGTTACATGCTCATGATACAGGACAACACAATGGTCTTAGTTATAATACTAGTCCATTTAATACACTATGTAGCCATTAACTTATTTGTCACTATGTAGCCATCCTTCTTCTCCTCTTATTTGTCATTGTGTAGCCACTAGTTTTTGATTATACATGTATTTAATGATTTATCTGTTGTCGATTGTCATAAAAGAAAAGTCAATGAAGGTTGGCTCAGTTGTTAAGGAGTTGATTCGTGATTGTGGATTCAACTCTCTCTGCCGATGTGAGGACTTCTGTAAGTACCTTTGTAACTGTAAGCTCTCTTTGAGCCTGAAAGAATTTTATTTAAACTGTATGAATGGCAACAATCAATGTAAGATTGGAATAGAAATGAATTTGACTATAATCATCCTTCAAATCACTTTGAGCTAATTTCGTCAATATCCTTTTCCATCCTTGTAATTTTACTGCAAATTCTAGAATTTCTTTAAAGGATATTAGTGTCCTTTAGAAGGTATCATAATAAAATTGTACACTAATTACTGCAATGTTTGCTTCATTGGAATTTGGAAGCAGCTATGATTACAACTACTTACCAAAACAGTTTCACTGAAGCCCTATTCTTTCTATTTCAGTTTCCTTTCATTGATGTTGGATTATAAATGTTTCGGACTAGCCCAAGGCCCATCCGAACTAGATTTCTGCACTACATACCCAACTCCATGAGCAAAACGTCACTGAAGATCCACGACAGCATGATCTCAACTAAACGCTGATTAACATATCACGGCGATATACATTCCTACTTATAACTTCCTCAACAGACTTTGCCACCATTTTACCTCGACAGTTCAACTGTATTAGAACTTTCCTTCCACCGGAAGCAAGGTGCGCACCATTCATCATATCTCTCACTCACCTCAAATTCTTGTTGACTTAGAGTGTTAGAGTGTGTACGAATACACGTATGCCACCCTAATCAGAGACTTCAAGTTTCCGTCCTCCTTACTTCTGCCAACCTCTCGAGATCCACCTCGGATCAATAAACACAAGGTTTTACTATGGATTCCTGCAGTTGTCCTAAAAGAATCCCCGCGTGGTAATACAGGCTAAAAGAGTATATAATTATTTGTGGCAGCAATTACTTGTGACACCATTTTTCATGTTAAGGTAGGTTGATGAATATGTAATTTAGTTGGATATTGTGTGACTTTGATATTTTCAAGACTTGTCTGCATCAAAACATATATAAATACCATTCACATACTAGTTTACTGAATATGAGAGACTTCACAAATCACATTAAAATTGCAGTCCGCTGTAATCAATGAAGGTTTTAAGCAGACCAATTCACATTGTACCACAGTTTTGGTTACAGGCAGGGTGTGTGAATAACTTCTTTCAATAATGTAAGAAGCGTGCTAGACTGTGAAGCACAAATACCCCTCGGATTAGGCATTTTCCGATGTCGAATACGTATCTGTGTCAGTGTCTATGCTTCGTAGGTCGCATGTTCAAATCTTGTAAACAGGCTCTCTGCTTGGGAACTAAGGCTGTGTACACCTAGCCTCACCAGAATCCCTGAGCCTTGTGCACATGTACACCCTAATGTAAGAAGCATGCTAGCTCCAGATCTTGTTTAATTTAGAAATACCCTTAAAACTGGCCTATTTCAAATCAAGTGTTAGAGGAAATACTGATCTCAAAATCAAGTGTTATCAATCACTGCTGATTATGTATGTTCCATTTTGACAAATTTACAAAATAAATGGAATCAAAGAAAACACTTCAAAAGGTGTCTCTTCATGAATTTGAGAGTCAAATTAATACGATGTCTTCTTACATGATTGAAGCTGTTTTTTCATGAATTAGTACATCTTTTCATTTGAATCAACTTGGAAAAGAATGTAACTCTCTCTTCACATCAATTGGTGTATGTTGCTTTATGAATAGACAACTTTACCAAGCAAGATGAATGATAAAATTCATTTGATCATGATGCTAAACTCTGCCAAAATCAAAACCCTAAACTATTCCCTCTCATCTCTTATGCGTGAATTGGAATCATCGAGTTAGGGAATTATTGTTCCCTAAACTATCATTGAATGATACACTTAATAGTGGATGCACTAACTACCTTTCAATTTTCAGTACTATCTGTAATTTGCAACATAGATACAAATAAAATTCAGCCGCTTCATAAAAATTGCATCCTAGAACGTTTCAGATTATATAATCCGAACCAGGAAAAGAAACTCTCTAATTACAATATCAATTCAAATAATTTCTTATTGAGGCTATATGTGAATATATTATTCTTCAAATCTTCCAAAAACATATTAAATCCATTTTTTTAATCCCAGCTAGTATTATTAGACATAGGTATCCTCCCAATTCCAATCCAATTTTGAAGCAAAAAAACCAGACAGCATTAATGTGTACAATTCTGTCTCAAAATAAAAATTCAAGTGGTACTACTATTTCAAATACCTCCAAGAACAATTGAGTTCTACATCATCACATCAAGAATCAAACATAACATACAAATTGTATTTGTTTTTCCTGATATAAACTTACATTACATTATTACATATATATATGAAAAATTCTTACTCAGCTTCTTCAATAGCTGCTTCAATTCGAAGAAGAACAAATCCAACAGCAACACCAACAAGAGTAAGTCCATTCATGATAGCTGCAATCTGAAAAATCTCACCTGCAGCATTACATGTTGAAGAACCTGCACCTCCTCTTCTTCCTCCATTTGATGGATATTTCAATGAACTCATCACCTTTGCAAAAGCTTGTTCAGTGCTCATAGGAACTCCTAGTGATGTCACAGTGCTGTTCTGTGCTTTCAATCCATTGAATGAATTCAGTCCTGTGATAAACTTCACATTGTTACCCTTCTTAGTACTCCTTGATTTGGTTCCAATAACTGAGCTTCCTACAACAGTGATTGTAGATGGAGTTGCTGCTGAGGCTGTAGCCATTTTTATTATTATCTGTGAAATATGAGAAAAAGTTTAGAAAAACAATAGAAGTTTAATATATTAAATAAAGCTAGTGTTATGAATGAACGAACCTTGGTTTCTTGAAATGTATGTAGAGTTTATGGTAAGGGAGTTTTGTATATTTGGATTAAAAGGGAGAAAAGGATAAGGTGAGATGAGTATGGTTGGTTGATATAAGAAGAGAATGTGATAGATTGTTGATAATACGTGGCTTACAACTTTACTTGGATGCTGGCCATCAAAGCTATTGGATTGGAACCCAATCATCTTCATTGCCAAGTGGCAACTAAGTACACTCATTTCATGAACCTTTTGTTACTTGCCTTTTTTAGCATCTAATTTTTTTGACTTTATAAATAAATAAAGGAATTTGATTTACATCTACTATTAAGTTTTATGTGGATGTAAAAATGTAATTAAGAAAGGACCACACTAAAGACAAAAGACAGTTAATTAAGTATTTAGATGGAGACTAATCATCGACAAAGGTTTTTTTAAGCAGAAAAGAGTGAGCAAAAGCAGTAAATCAAGACATTTGAAATATGTTGATATTCTTTGATCGTTATATATTAATTGAAACATTCAAGATATATTATTAAAATAAAAAGAAAGATTCAAAGACATTTGAGAGGACTAGATCAAAACACAACATCTGTCTCATTAAAATATGTCTAATCTATTACAATTTAAAGAATCTAAAATAGACAAGAGAGTAGAATCCATCCAAATAAGATCGTTCTACTCAAGATCAATAGAGGCAATTTTTTTTTTTAAAAATGTATAAAATCTAGTATTGCTCTCACGAAAGATATGAGAAATGTAAAAAATGCATTCTTTTTTGTTAACTTCATACAATTCATCCATCTATTCCTTGACTGTCAAGGAACAATACTAGAATTTTGGGAAGCCATAATAACAAGTTGAGAGTCGGTCTCTATCCAGAGCCTACTCCAATTCTTCTTATAATTATCTTAGTAGCATTCATCTTCCCACGGAGCACAACTTAAGAGGCAGTAGTGACATGCAGATTGATCGCAAAACTACCTAAATAGTTAACATCTTTATCCCTAAAAATCCCACCGCAAATTGAAGGGCTTGCACAACCCTTAGGAGAACCATCAGTACTACATTTCATCTAGTTAAGGATGGGGGTTGTCACAACACTTCCTTAATTCAAGGAGCATTAGAGGCATGAGACTGGACAAAGAAAGCTTATTAAAATCAAATATTCTTGCAAGTTGAAATAAAAATACGCCTTGGTATAATTTCCAAATTCCAACCAAAGAACTGCTAGAACCAACTAAGTTAACTTCAAGAATAACATGGTAAAAAGAGTGACATATAAATAAAAGTTATCATAAAACAAAACATATATTGATTAAAGGATATTTTATAAATAAAATAATTACAGAAAGTGAAAGTAGTTAAATTTGGTTATTTCTAAACATGTGAAAGTAATTAAATTCAATAGGCGGTGCAGCTTGTTGCGCACTTACATTCTATTAATGTATAAATAAATAATCCTTGATATATATATATATAGCACCAAATATATGAATTTTTTCGCTTGCATTTAAGACGTATGTGGGTATTATATAAAATTAAGAATAATACTAATTAATGTCCTAAAAACCTTGATTAAGAAACCAAAAGAATTAACTTTGTATAAAAAAACGTTGTAAATAATTACATTGATAAATATAACAATTTGTATTTTTTATGATATGACAGTGACCCCATTTATTAAAATTTTTTAATTCATCCCCAATTGGGTCTGTGATTTTTAGTTGGATGGTGTTGATTTTGAACTTGACTCTTAAGCGGTAATGGATAAGTTATAATGTCCTATGAACGACGATTCAGATTTCGGCGCTATTACTTTAGATTGTAGACATCAAATTTATGTGTTTATATCTACGAAAGAAATTTTTTACGTGTTTATATCTATGGAAGAAACTTTTTATGTATCTATATAAGAAAATCGATATCATAAATTTTGAAAACTCGTGATTATTTTTTAAATATCAATATTAATGTAGTATTTTTATTAAATATTTTTTATTTTATATGCAAAACGCCGTTTAATATTTGTATCACATTCGTTGCAGATTTTATGTGCTTATATTTACTTATCGACATAGATATATTGTTTCTGTTATTTTATATGAAAATTAGAGATTAAAAGATATGAGAATCGACATAGATATATTGTTTGTTATTTTATATGAAAATTAGAGAGATTAAGAGATATGAGAATAAATTAGTAAAAAAACTCATTTGAGGGAAGAATTTGACATGGAAAATCTACTATTTGATCGTGAATAGGGTGATGAGCAATGGTGGAGTTAAAGCAGCTTGAATGGAGGTTGGTGAGTTTAGGGTTCCAACGAGTGGAAGACGAGAAGAAGTTGGGCGTTGGATTTGCTATAGGTGAGGATGGTGCTTGTTTTCCTCATCAACATGTTCATGTTCATGCCAAACTCAAGAAGCAACATTTTTATAATTTTGTTTTTGTTTTTAATTAAAAAAAAATGAGTCACAAGTGTCATGCAATCAATTAGGGTCATTTGCATAGACCATTTGCATATTTTAGCCTTCTATTTTTTATTTTTTTTATAACTTCATACAACAACAAAGATTAAGGTCCTTTTTGGGCGCTTGTTAAGAAGTATAAAAAGGAAATAAATGAAAAAATTTATGTAGAAAAAGTTGATTTCAAAAGTTTTAAAGTCTTGAATGCATCATTTTCGAGATACAATTTTCACTTTAGATTTCTTAACAAATATTGCTCATATTAAAACATATAATTTCATCTATTTAATTTAACATGTACAATATTGCATATGTTAAAAACTGAAATCGTGTTTCTCAGCATTCTCACGTTTCTCAGCAAGTGGAAAACTGGAATCGCAACACACTCTCACTTCTCACTTCTCCGCCCATCTCCTCCCATCGTCGTCGTCTATCGCTGCAATCTCTGCCCATCACCGTCTATCTCCTCGATCAGTTTCTCTTCCCAATTCTCTTCTCCCTCATTTGTGTATTTTAAGGTTCTAAGTCAATTTTAGGGTTTATGATTAATTCAAGATAAATTTGATATGTTTCTTCTAATTAGGTCATCGGAAACAAATGAGATTCTTATCTTAACTTTCTTCAAGATGGTTACACTGAATGGTTAGTACCATAATTCTTTTCTCTTGTTTCAAAGTTTTTCATTTCTTTTATTCATCAAAATGTTTTTTTTTTGTTTATTTATCTGAATATGGTGTTGTAGTGACAGAATAATTGAATGGATTTTTAGTTTTTACCTGTTCATTGATCTGGATAGTTTTTAGTTTTTACCTGTTCATTGGAACATACTTGTCTGAATATGGTGTTGTAGTGACAAAATAATGATGCTTGCTTTCTGTGAATATTGCATGTGAAGTTGTTCATTAAATACTTAGATATGTTTGGATATACAACTTAATTAAGTGCTTATAACATAAGGTTTTGTCATATAAGTTCTTATGGCATAAGGTTTTTTCATATAAGTTCTTATGGCATGAGGTTTTGTCATATAAGTGCTTATGTATAAGTTGTTTCTATAGTAAAATATATAGTAGTTCCTAGTAGAGCTGTCAATAACAATACATAATTATTTATACATCAAATTCCATTATGTTGATACACATTAGTTTTCAAAATGTGACTCTTGTTTTTCCTTTTTTATGTATATAACGTATGTATGGATTTAATTCAGGTTTTTGGTTCTAAGTTTTGAAATTTTAGGTCATGTAGGTGTTAAATATTTGAATACTACTAATGTGGTTTAATGTATGTATCAAGATTTATTATAAACAACAAACTGTTTGATTTTCTTAATCAGTGAAAATAAATCTCATATTTGAAAAATTGAAGTCTTGTTTTAGATTTGCTAGTTTTTTTTTCCTTTTTTTTTGCTTAAAGTTCTGTTTTTATGGTTGGTTGCTGTGCTACTAAGGTTTAGTTTCTTTTTTGTAAATTGAAACATGTCATCTCATATTCAAGATAAATCATGTGATGAAAAATAAGAGAACTTTAATTTATTAGATTATGATGATAAATTAAGATTATTATGAGTATGATCAGGCCCGGCGGTTGGGGGGTGCAAACAGCTCAATGGAGCTGGGCCTCCCCAAGCTATGGGCCTCATATAAAAAAGTATAGCCTAGTAAACAAGTAATAAATATTATATAGCATTAGTTAAATTTCATGTTGGCTGAAGCGGCCTAGTGGTACAATTGCAAGTTGGTAATGCTTGGGTCATGGGTTCAACATTCTTCACATTTCATGTTTTATGATTTTCTTTTCCTTTTTTCTTCTTTTTCTTTTCCTTTTTTGCTTCTATAATTAATATTTTTAGTATGACAGGGCTTTGACTTGACATTATTTTTTATGGATTTGAAGTTCATCTATCATCTCTTCAATTTAGCTAAATTCTCCTTAACATAGTTGATTATATATTTACAAATGAAAACATAATATTATTTTGTTAGAACACTTCTTGTAATTTTTGGCCCATGCTTATTATATAAGATAGTTAAATTCTAACAACAAATATTATATATTTTTTATTTTAAAGAACAAACATTATAATTATTCTCTAAAAAAACATTATAAACCTTTTTTTTTTTTTTTGCTTTGTACAAACTAAGGAAAAATATAACCTACAAGATTGATAAAGATATTCGCTTGAATTGTATTTTTATATTATTGATTAGAATATTGATCTTTTATGTATTAGTTACAATAAACGCCTTTTTTTAGTCTTTAAGGATCTTATTTTCAATTTAAATAGATAATTTCTCTTTTAAAGACAATGTTTTTATTTTATTAGGGGGCATATTTTTGCATGATAGCCGAGCCTCCAATTACCTAGGGACGCCCCTGAGTATGATTATGATAATGATGTTGTTGTAGAGTATTGAAATAGAGCATAGCCATCTTTGTTTTGTGATAAGGTTTATGATCAACTTGGATGGTTATGTCTTTGTTGTTGTAAGTTTATTTGGATCTTGTCATATAACATTGGAATGGCATTGAATCTTATTTGATCTGAAATCTTTTTAGTGTTCTTTCTAACTTCCAGTTTTCATCTACAAAATGAGCGGTTAAATAGATATAACTTTCACCTGTATATGATATCCAAAGATCTGAAGTTAGGCAAATTCTATTCGGAATTCTACCCACGATTTCCTTAAGTTTGATCCTTTCCCTGTTATTTATCTTTTCAATATGGGAAACTTCGGTATTCCTACATCCCATTTCAGCATAAGGATTCAAGTAATTTACCTACACTCAAATTTTATCATACTCAACAAAACTAAAAGGAAGATCATGATCAACAATAGCTTCCGCAAGCAAACTACGATGAGTTTTTTGGTTGGTTTCGGTCATGCTAAACGGTTTTTCAAAACTATTACGTTTTGACAAGATAGTTTTGCAACAACGAACATGGCGAATGAGATGTGAAGTACCATAATTTTGCCCAAACCTAGGGTTTTTTCTAATAGCAAAATCTTTCTTGTAAAAATTGCATGCAGTCCTTTCTATGTCATCTAGATCCATTCACATCCATATTCATAGGCTCCATACTATAATAAAGAGAAGTTCCCAAACAGTTAAACAAATAACATAACCATAAGAGAGATAGAGAGAGCAGAAAAAGAATACTAAAAAGATTTCAGATCAAATAAGATTCAATGTCATTCCATTCAATGTTATATGACAGGATCCAAATAAACTTAAAACAACAAAGACAAAACAATCCAAGTTGATCATAAACCTTATCATTTATCACAAAATAAAGACGGTTATGCTCTATTTCAATACTCTACAACAACATCATTGTCATAATCATACTCATAATAATTTTAGTCTATCATCATAATCTGATAAATTAAAGTTCTCTTATTTTTCACCACATGGATTATCTTGAATATGAGATAGCATGTTTCAATTTACAAAAAAGAGACTAAACCTTAGTAGCACAACCACCAACCACAAAAACATGACTCTAAGCAAAAAAAAAAAAAAAACCTAGCAAATCTAAAACAAGAGTTCAATTTTTCAAATATGAGATTTATTTTCACCGATTAAGAAAAACAAACAATTTGTTGTTCCTAATAAATCTTGATACATACATTAAACCACATTAGTAGTATTCAAATATTTAACATCTACATGACCTAATAAAGTTTCAAAACTTAAAACAAAAAACATGAATTAAATCCATACATACGTTATATACATAAAAAAGAAAGTCATCTTCCTTCGAGCTAGACAAAGACTGATAATAAAATAAAACACTATTTACTGATAAATCTCAACAAAACAAAAACACAATAGTCTCCTTTTGAAACTAGTGTGTATCAACATAATGGAATTTTATGTATAAATAATTATGTAATGTTATTGATATCTCTATGAGGAACTAACTTATAGAAACAACTTATATAAAAACAATTCTAATTTTACTATATCTTTTACTATAGAAACAACTTATACATGAGCACTTATATGACAAAACCTTATGCTATACGCACTTAATTAAGATGTATATCCAAACATATCTAGGTATTTAATGAACAACTTCACATGCAATATTCACATAAAGCAAGCATCACTATCCTGTCACTACAACACCATATTCAGATAAGTATGTTCCAATGAACAGGTAAAAACTTAAAACCCATTCAATTATTCTGTCACTGCAACACCATATTCAGATAAATAAATAAAAAATGAAAAACCCTTGAAACAAGGGAAAGGAATTAGGGTACTGACACTTCAGTGTAATCAGCTTGAAGAAAGTCAAGATAAGAATCTCATTTGTTTCCGATGACCTAATTAGAAGAAACAGGTTGAATTTAGCTTGAATTAGTGAGTTGAGTCGAAATAATTTAACTTAATAAGGAGACCTAACATATAGTGTGCTTAGGGAAGGCTTTTAAGGTGGGGCTTTGTGATTTGGGGCTCTATTGACATCTCTACTTCCATTATGCCTCTCTATTTTTTCAAAAATGTTTAGTTCTAAAAATATACATTAAAAATTGAGTATACATTACTATCAAATTCATCAGATATTTATTTGTCAAAAAAAAAAATCACCTAAGATTTTATTTGTAAAACTTCTTCATATTAGTAAATATTTTGTTTTATTGATTAACAAAAGTTAAGATAAGTTGAGTTTGAAGACTCACCAAAGTCAAGATTTAAAGAACAAGGATCTTACGCTGATAGTAGGAATTGAACTCATAAACTTACAAAGAATGAGTCAACTTTTTATCAACTAAATAATCTTCATTGACTAAATATTTTGTTTGGTTACAACATTTAAGTGATATTTAGAAGACTTTGGTAAAGACTGTTGGCTAATTAACATTGAGTAAATGAAAGGCTATTCCATGAAGAAGGGTAGAGAAAACTACATACAGTGGAAATATATATGCTAGGTTGATAAGGGTACGTGCGAATTTCAACAACATTCGTTCTCAAATAGAATGAGAAAAGAAATTGGATACGGTATTAGGAGTAACTTTTGGAATGATCATTAGAGTGAGAGGGGATATTCAAAAATTGCTACAGTAATTTGTTTTGTGTGTCTTTGGAAAAAATGAGTTAGGTGGGCCAAATTTGTGGAGGTTATGAAGGGTTAAGTAGCCACGGGCGTATATGGGACGCTTTTGTAAGCGTTGCATAATTGTCGTCTATAGCTTTAGGGACGGTTTTTAGGTTTACAACAATGTATTTTGACTGTTGCTAAGATAAAAAAAATGTTGTAGTGAGACATGTATAGGTAAGCATCGTGCGAGACCTCCAATTTTTATTTTCTTGGTGCAAACTCAGTAGAAACTATTGGATTTAAATGAAGCTAATGAATGGTTGAGATCTAAAGGAATTGTGACCCACTAAAATGTTATTATTTAAATATTAATATTGATTTTTTGAAAAACAATGAAATTTAGAATTACCTTTACTAAAGGGTGTTTTGGGAACTGTATAAAAAAGTTGAAAATTCTTGAAACTGTTTATAAACATTAGAATGGATTTTTTTTTTTGTTACGATTGCTAATGGAGTTTGTTAATTTTTATTAAAACTCTCTTAAATTTAATTTAATTTTCGTTAAACCTCTCTGCTTTTAAATCTCATTTTCAGTAACATTTCATTTTGAGAACTTTTAAAATAAAATTTAATTTAATTTCAATCGAAATTTAATAGAGACAGATTTAATTTAAAATGATTAGCGAACAAATGAGTTTGAATTCGGGACCATTTAATTGTATGTGTGGGTTTTATGTAATACTTATAGATTTATCTATAGACAAAAAAAATTATTTAGCTTAATAATTTGGACGCAAAGAAAATAGCTTAATTACTAGTATTTGGACCCGTGCGATGCACGGGAAGTTGATCATCACATTGACTAATAAATGTGGTAGTTTATCATGAAATGAAATAATAGTTATTGTTAAGTATGAATTAATACTTCCAAAAGACGACAACAACAACAACAACCGAACATTATCTCATTATGTGAGGTTGACTACATGGATTGAAATATGTCATATTGTTCTATCACAAACCTTATTTAGATTCAACTTATTAATCAATAAATATTTCCTGATAGTTTCTCTTATAGTTCTTCCAGGTCTTCGTATACCTCTTGTAATATGACTATTCTCTATTTGATTTACTCTTCTTACTATAGAATCTACAGGTTTCCACTCTACATGTTCAAACCACTTAAACCTATTTTCCACAATATTTATACTATAGGTGTTACCCAAATTATCCTATAATGTTGTAATTTCTAATTTTATCTCGTCTAGTCTTTCCACACATTCAACACAACATTCCCATCTGCACACACTTACTTTATTCTCGTGTTGGTTCTTAACCGCCAATACTCTGTTTCGTAAAACATCGTTGTTCTGACAACTGTCAGGTATTTTTTCACTTCATCTTAAAGGACACGGTTGTATCACAAAAAACACCTGAGGCTCTTCTCCATTTCAATCATCCAACTTGAATACAATGATTTACATCTGCTTTTATTTCTATGTCATTTTGTCCTATGAACCCAAGATTTTTTGTTGAAAGAATGAACCGAGGATATTTAAACTGTGTAACTTGTATTATATGATCTCCAACTTTCATCTCTAAGGTCAAACTACTTCGTCTTTTGTTGAAATTACATTACGTATACAATGTCTTACTTCTACTCAAATGAAAGTCTTACGCTTCTAAGATTTGTCTTCAAGTCTTCAAGATCCCATTCAATTCATCCCTCGACTCTCCAATTAAGACTACATCATCTATAAAAATCATACATCTTGGTGCTAGCTATTGGATGTGTTTCGTAAATACATCTAAAACTAATGTAAATAGATAAAGGATTAGGGTTGACTCTTGATCCAATTCTTATTATGAAAAATCATTGATAGGGATTAGGGTTAACCCTTGGTCTAATCCTTGTTATGAAAAAATCATTGATAATTCTTCCAAAAGACAAATAATAAAACCCCTTAAGTACATTAGACTTCACAATATTTTCGGCTCCAAAAAGTTGTCTAAGAGACTTACGACCTTTTATAAATAAGATACACGATCATTTTCTAAAAATATAAATAAACAACAAAAAATTAGGAAGGAAAAGTGCAACAACATTTTTTGCTCCTAAAAGTTGTCTAAGAGACTTAAGACCTTTTATAAATAAGATACACGATCATTTCCTAAAAATATAAATAAACAGCAAAAAATTAGGAAGGAAAAATGCTACAATATTTTTTGCTCCAAAAAGTTGTCTATGAGATTTAAGAACTATTATAAATAAGATAAGATACATGGTCATTTTCTAAAAATATAAAGAAACACCAAAAAATTAGGAAGGAAAGGTGCAACAACTTTTTTGGCTACAAAAAGTTGTCTAAAAGACTTAAGACCTTTTATAATAAGATAAGATAAGATATGCGATCATTTTCTAAAAATATAAAGAAACACCAAAAAATTAGGAAGGAAAGGTGCAACAACTTTTTTGCCTCCAAAAAGTTGTCCAAAAAACTTTTTAAACTTTTACAAATAAGATATGGAGAATCGATGCACATTTGAACATGACTCACAATTTTTATTAATCGAGACCAAACAAATTTTTTTTGACAAACAAGACTAAACAATTATTCCAACAAAAAAAAAAGACAGGAAATTATATGGAATAGATCGAACAAATATAAGATTAAATATTAAG
>Ga0315914_1006509_pt1 | contig 16541 bp, 9 predicted proteins | sample MpolenodulesMG_FD_203920 | JGI IMG/M metagenome (GOLD analysis project Ga0315914, IMG submission 203920) | Medicago polymorpha root nodule microbial communities from Los Angeles, California, United States - elongated nodules | ecosystem: Host-associated > Plants > Roots > Nodule | place: USA...
TATTAGTTACATCAAAATAATAAAATAAATCGCCAAAATGAAAGCTAATAAAACTGATGTTACAAAACTACCCCAAACATAAAAGGGATTGAGCCATTGTTAAGTGCCAAAATACTATTATTTTTTATAGTATTTATCGACTTGATTTTGCAAGAAATCAATAAAAAAAAACCCAAATTTGATACGAATATCGTTTATATGAGTATAGTATGCCTTAAAGCTATTATGTCCACTTTCTATACAATTTTATAGGTTTAAAACAATTACTACACCAATGATGAGTAATTGAAGGCAAGCACACACGTCAGAGCTATGCCAAATCATCATAAAGACATCTAGAGACAACCATGATTCGTAAAGCATGTATGGTGAGGTGAAAGCGAGCCCAGATAGAGAATTCTAGAAGAAAATGCTAAAGTCGATTTGGTAAGCATGGAAATTCTGCTTAACAAGCAAAGGTACTTAAGGGTTCTGGAAGGAAAAGCGAAGGTGGTTTCCTAAGCACAAAATTTCTGCTTAGCGAGCAAAGTCGTTTTAAAGCAAAATATCTGAAGAACGATTGATTTTCCCTCCCTTGAAGAAACCTTGATTCGCTAAGCAAACATTTTTGCACTTAGCGAATCTGCTATTTCAGAACCTCTATAAGTAAAAGTGCAAGTAATTTGTAAATGTAATCAATTGTAAACATAGAATACTATATAGATAGATAGATATATAGATAGATAGATAGATAGATAGATAGAGAGAGAGAGAGAGAGAGAGAGAGAGAGAGAGAGAGAGAGAGAGAGAGAGAGAGAGAGATTGCAGGGCTAAGGAAGCTTGGAAACAAGCTTCTTGATGCTTCTCTAAGATTCAACATCTATATGCTATTAGTTATACGACACACATGGGTAACTAAACTCTATCTTGTATCAGGATTGAATATAAAATAGCTAAGAATCCATGTTGTATTCTTAGTTTGTCTAGTTGTATATGATTTATGTTTTCAATATAATTTTAGTTGAAATCTTTTCTTAATGTTTTGTCATCGATGTAGTGTGCCGCAATTGATCTTTTGATTTAGTTAGACTTTAGTAAGGCTTATTATCTAAAAGACATGATTTAGATTATGTACACGTGCTATCGCCCGAAAGATCGCGGGTACGAGTAGATTATATTCAAGTATAACATTTCGGTCATATGCCATATAAACAATCAACTATTTTGTCGTCGTACGTCGAAAGTCAGTTGTTTCTATGTTATCTCGTGTCGTTATATCCGAGACATAAAAAGTATACATTCGATTTAGAGGAATCATATGAAGAATAATTATTGAAATTCAATCCCACACAACTCTATCTATATGTATTCGGTTTACTTTTATTCAAACTAATCAAACACTTTATAAACAATTTGTTCAGAAAATTTGTCAATACAAACTTGAATTAACCAAACGTGATCAATGTGGAAACAATATTTTATTTGTTTGATAAAACCGACATACTTACCGTATACTGGAGTAAAACCAATCGGTCAAAACTCCTTTATCAACCATTATATATGATAGTTAAAATCACTCTTTTTAATTAAAAAATTTGAAACTATAACAAATTTTAAGATAAATTGTACACCAAATAAACACTATATTCTTTTCTTTCCTTATAAAAAAATCCAGCTTTTTTTTTTTTACAAAAGTAAAAGTTTTTAGACGTTAAGATAAATTATACCCCAAATAAACACTGTATACTTTTCTTTCCTTACAAAAAAATCCAGTTTTTTTTTACAAAAGTAAAAGTTTTTAGACGTGCATTCAATTAATTTTCAATTAAAATTCTAAAGTGCGCAGTCACGTGACGTTGTTTCTTTCTTACATCGTTCAATTCTTTAATTTGCCACACAAGAAACGGTCCACGGATCACAATTGGTTTATAGAGCCAGGCAAATATATAGCAGCCAATATTGAGGCTGCCACATGCCCAAAAGCATGACAAAATCCATTTATATATGCCATCTTATTTTTAGATATCTTATTCATTCTTTTTGAAAAAATTAAAGACAATTTCATTATACAACGGATGCGCCATAGTTGGTTGAATTTGATCGTCTTTATACTTTGAAAACTTTCCAGGCATTTGAATTAGATGTTTAATTACGTGTTCATGATGCATTGTTACATTGCTATGTTAACTAGTGTAACTCTATATTCTCTTCTCATTAACAGTTCTTTTAATTAAATTATATTTATTTAACTATAATTTTCAAAATTGCATTATATCTAACTAATGGCATCATATCTGGTTGATCACTCTTGACTAGATCATAGATATCATCTTCTACTATGAGTTTATCATCTACCCACACAATGAATTGTGAAGTAGTCTCATGGAAAACAAACTAAGGAGAGTCATCATACTCAAAAATGTAAAAGAGGCCGAGTGTGTTCATAATTCAAATGCACTAACAACCGCGGTGAAGGTATCAAATAATTTACGCAGGGGCTAACTATAAACAAAAAATAAAATATTTTATAACCAACATATTAAATTTAAGGATAAAATATTTTTTTAGTCTTATAAATTATAATTTTTTAGGTTTAGCCCTTAAAAAAAATTTATTCAATTTTTTTCTCCATTTTTTAAAATTTTACAAAAAAAAGAAGTGTTTTTAGTCTAATCTACATAACAAAAACTAAGGACTAAAATTAAACAAAATCTTAGGAAAATAACTTAAAAATTGCAAGTGTTGTACTTAAAAGCAAAATAATATGAAAATTAGCCCATACATAAAAATTAATTTAGAGCAACAACAAATGATAAAAATTGACAATAGCTAATTAAAAAAAGTTGAACAATGCATTTCAAGAAGCCAATTTTATCCATAATTGATTGTTTACAGAATAGAATGATAATTTCTTCTCCAATGTAAACAATTAGATTATTTGCAAGAAACTTATTTCCCATTTAATATGTTTATGATGATTGTCTTGATAATTTTAATTGTTAAAAATGTTTTCTCTATAGTTGTTATTACTACATGATTGATAGATTTATGTAGTAATTTTTTACTTTCTTATTTATGCTAATTTTTGTTGAAACATGTGTGGAAATTGAGCAATTGGCTAAACACAAATCCCATAATGGGTAGAACTAGTGTAATGTGAATTGAAAAAAGTGGAAGTCCCACGTCAGATGGATCGCACACATTAGTAATATTTATATAGTGAGGGTGTACCTCTAAGGGGGTGCATAATTAAGTGAACAAAGTAAACACAAAATAAAAAATATATATCCATATATTTTATTATTTGGAAATGATAAATTAAATAATTAATTTAATCATTATTAGTAATTGATTTCTTAGTCCCCAAGTTTTGCTAAAATATTTTTGAACGCAATCTAAAATATTTTAGAACACAATCTAAAATATTTTGGTATGCAATCTTCTGAAATATTTTGGTATGCAATCTAATATATTTTAGTGTTTGATCTGAAATATATTTTGGTAATATTTTTGTACTATATCTAATATGGGAATCACTTAATGCCAAAGTAATGTTTCATTTGTTTCCAAAGTTTCTCACTTATTAGTTGTGAATTTTCTTTATAAATAGAGAGCTCACACAATGCATTCTACTCATTCTGTCCCTTCAGTTTTGAATGGTCTTCGTACCATATAGAGTGATTTAATCAAACGATTAAACAATATTTGAGGGTGTTATTTCTCTGGAGTACGTAATCGAACAAGTGAACTTGATTGTTTTCATGTATTTTCGATTTTATTTCGTTTGTTTTTGTGATTTCGCCGTCCTTGCATGACTTTGTTTTGATATCTCGTATTATGTCGCATGTCTTTTATTTCTTGTCTTAGTACGATATTTATTTGATTTAGTTTTAAGGATTAATTTTGATTTAGACTCAATCAATGACTTTGACATCAAAGTTGCATATCTAGATAGATGATTTTAATTTAAAAACTTGAATATATTTATATTTGTAGGTATATATAATATTATTTGCCATTTTATATTATTAGGTGACGTTCTATAAAAAAAAAAAAGTTATTAGATGACGTGATTTTGTTCGTAAATTTATCATTTTTGTTTCTATCGATTTTGAATAATTTGTAAGAAAAAATTAAATGAAAAAAAAAATAAAAATGGCGAGTTTGAAAAAGATATACACGGTGGCAGGTCGCTGTCATATCTGAGTCCACAGTAACGTTCTTCTTCTTCGCCCTTTCGCATGATCAATCCTTTACTTTTTGTCTGGCCCCACACTCTCTTTCAACTTCAATTCTATTCTCGTCCTTATATAAGAACTTTCCATCACAACAACCTAAAAACACAAAAACAAAAAGCGATTCTCTTCTTCTCTCTTTTCATTCTCAACGAATCAACCCTTTCTTCAAAGATAAAACACTATTCACATAATCACTTTTTTAACATTCTTGAATATTGCTTTTTCCGCAAGGTATCTTCTTCTTCTTCTTCTTTTTGCTTTCACTTTTTCTTTTTAATTCTAATCTTTGATAATCTTTGTGAATGATTCTTGTTTCAACTTTTCAAACTAAGTCCTGTTTGGTTAATTAAAAAAGTTCCAAATGAACGTGTTTTTTTTAATGAAGAATCTGATTCTGTTAACAGCGATGAGAATCTCCAAATTTTGGTTAGTTATTACGTAACTGTTTCATGCTGGTTATTCTGTGTTTTTCGTTGTTCAACAAACTCCAATGAAGCACAACACGCTTAACAAATTTTCATCTTGGTGGAAAAACCATTACCATTACGCGTTGTTTATTTTAAGAAATCTTGTTTTTTTTTTTGTTTTGTTTGAATTTGTGAATATGATGAAGGGTTTTTGTGATGATGAAATAATTAAAATTAACATTGTGCAGTTTAAATTTGAAGATAATAACAATGGGTGATGGAAATAGCATAAGAACATTGAAGGAATTTACGATACCGGATTATATACTATTGCCGGGAACTGAGAACAGAGGTGATACTCATTTACCTGAATGTCCTGTCGTTGTTTTCATTAACTCCAAAAGTGGTGGTCAGCTTGGTGGAGAGCTTCTTGTTACCTATAGTTCACTTCTTAACCAAAATCAGGTAAAGTTTTTTTTTTTGCAATCGCGGTTTTGAAAATCGGGGATTTTGGTTCTGATGTAAGGGTTTTAGATGTTTTTTGTGACTGTAATGTTAGAATTTGTTGGATCTAATCAAGGTTGTTAAATATTGGCTATGGCGGATTCTGCTAGTGAATTTTTTTAAAAGTGCCGTGGCTATGACCGATTTGTGAAGGATGGTGGTGCCATGGCTTAAAATGGCGGAGTTTTGGCGTTTTGCCATCCGCCATCGATAACATTGGACTTAACACAACAAAATTGGTAAATTGGTTTGTAAGGTCAGAGATGTCTCCTGCGTATAAATACATTTTTAGGCTATGTCATGGTTTGAATTGCGGTATACAACCGTAATATAAAAGATTTTGAGGTCTCTGAAACAGGTTCAGAACGAATTTTCAACCTTAGTTTCCCACATTTTACCAGTTCATACAAGTTTGCAGCATAACAACAACCACAATTTAAAATCACAGGCACTATCTCATCCAATGTTGAACTGCCAACACATAATGAGATTGGCATTGAGGCTACATTAGTCTCATTTGATTGCGATATTTTTTAATATTAAGAATTGTGATGCGGCCATTACCGCAATTTTGGTTTGATCGATGCTAATGATTTTTTTATTTATTTTACCAGGTCTATGATTTGGGAGTACATGCTCCAGATAAGGTGCTGCATCAACTTTATGCTAATTTGGAAAAGCTAAAACACAATGGAGATCATAACGCTGCTGAAATTCAGAATAGGTTGAGAATAATTGTAAGTTGATCCTTTGTGTTTTCCACTTTTGATGTGATTTTTGTCTCTGCACCATTTGCAAATGCTTTATTTATCATCTAATATGTTGCTTGAAATCTAGGTTGCAGGTGGAGATGGTACTGCTAGCTGGCTTCTTGGAGTGGTATCTGATCTTAAATTACCTCGTCCGCCGCCAATTGCAACAGTGCCACTTGGGACAGGAAATAATCTCCCCTTTGCATTTGGATGGGTACATTACGTAACTCTTTTGCTGAACCTGAACTATGGGAATTTCATAATCACTTTGATCAATTTTCATTTTGTTGAATGTTCTTTTGCCTTATTATGATCATTTGGATCAACCATCATTTTGTTTGCATTTTTATGATGATTTTAATACAAACAATAGTTACTAAATTGCAATTTGAATTATGAATTACAAGGCTAATTTATGAATCTTAAACTAAACAAATTTGATTAAGAAGCTCATATATTTTTAGTCATGATCACATTTAAGGTTTTGCCCTTTGTCGGAAGCAGTGCATGAGTGTCTTTGTGCTCAATAAGATTTATTTCATTCACAGGGAAAGAAAAATCCTACCACAGACATCCAATCAGTGGCATCATTTCTGAATCATGTAAAAGCTGCAAAGGAAATGAAAATAGACAGGTATTTCCATCATTTTTCTAAATTTTGAAATTGTGAAACTTCTCAGATGGATGCACAAAATGTAAACAAGAATCATGCACCATAATATAAAATTTGCACTGCGGTTGATTTGTTAGGGGTCCACCGTCTTCTAACAAATGGACCATCCACCGTCTAATTTTCCCTCCGTATCAGAGCTTCTATGAGATTTTTTAATCTGATCAAACATTTACTTTTGGTGTTGTAAGACTTGCCATTGTTAATACAGGGCATCGATTGCCTGTTAATAAAATAAAAGTTGTCGCCATCTTCTGTTCATTATTTTGCAACTGATGAATTTCTTTGACTCTACTGAGATTTCATTTTTAAATGATTAATTGATTAAAATTAAAATGTTATTCAGCTGGCATATTATAATGCGAATGAAAGCTCCAAAAGAAGGTTCATGTGACCCAATTGCGCCCCTTGAGCTACCTCATGCTATGCATGCATTTAATCGAGTCTCTTCAACAGATAAACTAAACATGGTGAGTTTTGTATTTATTTTTCATTTCATTTTTTTGATGTCCGTGCATGATCATATGTATGTTAGTTCTTGATTATTTCATTTACTTTTGAAAGAGTGAGGCACTCCATCCATGTATGCTGATCAGTGAATTATTGTCTTTTCACAGGACGGCTACCACACTTACCGCGGGGGATTTTGGAACTATTTTAGCATGGGTAAGAAAATCAAACTTGTCTTAAATTTGGTCGGCAGAAAGTGTATCATGAAAAATTCGACCGCACACTTTGGAAAGAGCTCTTTCTTCTGAGTTGCAGAATCAATAAAAACTTTTAAAGCTGTTATATTAGAGTGACCGGCAAGAGTGTGGCATAAAATGTGTATGTTTTTCATGTAGGAATGGATGCGCAAGTATCATATGCATTTCATTCTGAGAGGAAGTTACATCCTGAAAAGTTTAAAAACCAGTTATACAATCAGGTACCAAACTCATCTCACATAACTAAATATACAGTTATTGAAAATTTGAAAAAAAATACTTTTCATTATGTCTTTACTTCCTGTTCTTTCTTCACAGCTATCCACATTTCATATATCATAAAATTTGGGTTCTATACGGGCTATATTTGGCAGTTAGTTAGGTGTGAGAAATTTTCTTTTATCACACAATTGTCAATAATGAGTCTTCTCATCATTACATTCTTTTGGTAACCAGAGTGCCTATCTGAAGCTTGGATGTACACAAGGCTGGTTCATGAGCTCTTTATTTCAATCATCTTCCAGGTTAGTTATTAAAGACACAACTATTTGTATTACTACTGAGCTAACTTATTTATTTTTTGGTTGATTTGGTCAATTTATTTTACGAAGTTGGGATTCCATCGGAAATGATGAGACATGTCAATAAATTTGGTTTTTGCTCACATCCGTCATTTACAGTCACTTGCCATTGTTATGAAAGATACAATCTGAAACTTAATTTTTAAGAAAAGATTGAATAAGCCATCACAATTTGGTCTTTAAAAAATCACTTTTTCTCCTATTTGGTCTCTAAACTATAAAAATATACTAAGTAGTCCATGATTTTTTTTTAATCATCAAGCAAAAACAGTGAAAAATAATGAACATTCCCTTCTAATATTTATTTAGTAATGACTCTGGAACTAAATTGAGACGGTATTAGCTGCAAATCATGATGGTTCTTCAGTAATGGTTTAATGGCAATTTCTGTTGGAATATTTCTGATTTTTGTCATCGTGTTTACTGAACTAGGTGGTGTTAAGTTCACAACTTACCTTCTATTAAGTAGTATAATTCAAAATGTTTAAATTTTGACACAGGAATATTGCTCAGCTGACAAAGGTAAAGATAATGAAAAGGCATGGTCAATGGGAAGACCTTCACATACCTAGCAGGTGAGATACTATTCAAAACATGCAATCATAGAATATCTCCGAATTTATTGATATTGCCGTTCAAATCGGTTATCATCAAACCAACTTTTGAATCATAAATTGTACTGGATAGTAAGATTCAGGATTTCTAAAACAAAGTTGATATATATCATTAAAATGATGTAGTGTTTATATCGGCGATACAAATCACACTGAACGCATATGTCGCACAATGCAAAATCATTGTGATTAATTGAGTCAGTTGATTTTTTCGTAGTGCAATGAGGCTTCTCCTCCTTTACCTTACGTGATATTTTTCTAGCTAGGTTTACTAACCGTGGATTGGATTATTTAAATTTACAATTCTTTATTTGAGTATTTTGTTGTTTGTAGAGTATTGGGAAAAACCCAAGTCCCACATCGGATAGACAAGACTCTTGAGAAGAGTATATAAAGATGAGGCAATCCTCACCTTACAAGCCGGTTTTGTAAGGTTGAGTTAGGCCCCAAATTCAACAGAGTGTGATGATTTATAGTGTATCTAGAAAAAAAAAATGCAGCAAATGATTTAGATACATATCTAATTTTTTTTTTAATGATAATTTTATTGCATAACTTAAACTTTTGACATTTCATATACAGCATACGATCAATAGTTTGCCTAAACTTGCCCAGCTTTTCTGGTGGACTCAATCCTTGGGGAAAGCCAAACAGAAAGAAGTCAATCTATGTAAGTGTTGAATCTCATATCTCTGATAGTTTTCCATGTATCATTTTCGACACATATTTGTTAAGAACATAAGCAGGTTTTCGTCTGGAATTTTGATCAAATACTAATAAAATTCTGGTTTTGCAGAGAGACCTGACTCTTCCTTTTGTTGATGATGGGCTATTTGAAGTAGTTGGTTTTAGAGATGCTTGGCATGGTCTTGTTTTGTTTGCACCAAATGGGCACGGGACTCGTTTAGCCCAGGTAGGACATATCAGATTCTTGATCCTTGTAATACATATGCAGTATTTATTTATTTGTTTGTTTAATCTTCTCTCCCTCCTTATCCATGTTTATCCATATGAATATGAGGCACACCACGTATGAGGTTAGATGTGGGATGGGTTAATTTGGAATTCTTGACTGTACAATCATACATGGATGGTCAAAGCCTTTTTGCTAAAATTTAATTTTAACCATCCATTTATGTTTGATGGCCAGGTTTTTGATAGTGAGAGGAGATGAATGATCTAGATTGAAACAAAACAATATAGTCATTTGACAACCTTAAATAGACGTGTGACTAAAAACTTTAATCTCTATCATTCATGTATGCTTCTCCTATCATAGAAATTCTGTGGTCAAGATTTATCCTTCTTTGTACTATATATTGAATAAGCCATGATGAAACAATAAAACCTTGTGACTTTTTTTTAAATTGCCATTTGATGAAGAAAAAAGCACAATCTTGACCGTCCCAGTAGGGTAGGCGAAGCATATTTGAATTTTTCTTTAGATATTGTGCAACGTAGAACCACTTAATTGACCAATTTTAAAAACCATACGTTGCATTAGTTTTTCTTTCTTCCACTTCTTTTGACTTACATTTCAATGCTACTACAAATACAATCATACAGGCAAGCAAAATCCGTTTTGAGTTTCACAAGGGTGCAGCTGACTGTACATTCATGAGAGTCGACGGTGAACCATGGAAACAACCCCTCCCCAAGGATGATGCCACAGTTGTTGTTGAAATATCTCACCATGGTCAAGTGAGCATGCTTGCCACCCCATTACGTCGTTCTAAAAGTATGCACGATGACAATCCTTCTTCACCTTCAATTGATCCTGAAGAAGATGATAGTAGTGATGACGAATTAGACGAAAGTAGTGAAGAACGTCGCAAGTTTGGTGCAGCTGAGACATTCAAGTATACAGAGGGAATTTGATATGTCTCATTTGAGTATAGCTAGCTTTGCTTAATTTGTGGGAATCATAGGGAGTGAACTCTTTTTGTGCATATCACTCGAACTTAATTCTAGTGTGTACAGGCCTTTTGGTGGGTTTGATTACCTTTTGAATGGAAATTATTTTCTTTTTACAATTTTTTAGTGAGTTTTGGCTGTTTTGCATTAGTGTGTTATTTACAAGGTTACTCTACAGTCTAATCGTTTGCATAGAATAAAGTTAACTAGAAACAATTATTAATTAATAAAGCGAAAAAGTGTCAAATATATCTCAAGAAAAATGAATTTCATTTCAAACGAAGATATTTTATTAGTTAAATAACAAAAAATTTCAAAGTATTATCTATATGTCAATAAAATTGTAGGCCATTTTACAAGACAAAAGGTAAAGTATTCCGACAGCTGAAATGAAAGGTCATATTTAGAATGTAAAGCCTAAAAATAAAAATAAAAAAATCATATGAGAGATATAGTATGGTATTATGAAGAAAGAAATAAAAAGAAAGAATATAACATGTCAATCATAAAAGGGTCCATTCCTTCAAAAAAAAAAATCATGAAAGGGTCCATAAATTCGATTGACCACATAATATCATATTATGTTGGCGTAAAAAAAAAATCATAATAATCTCTATAATGATTATACGTAAATCTCTTTTTTAGTGAGAGAAGGAAAATTGCAAAAGTCCAAGCTAAGGAGCAATGGTGATCCAAACTGGTAAGGAAATTAGCACAAGAGTTAGCCTCCTTGTAAATGCTTCTACAAGACATTCAAATTGAAAACATAGATAAGATGAAGAATGTTGAATAAGAAAGGTCGAAGAGCCGTTATGTGAGTTGAAGTGCACAAAATAATGTGAATAACAACATGAAAGTACTTATAAATTATAACCTTTTGGTGAAACACTTTATTTCTTTTTTCGAAAGACCTTGGTTAAACACTTATACTTGTATGCTACAAAAAAGTTAATGCTTTATTCTTCCAACTCGAATAGTATAATATTTTATCATAACATAAAATTTAGATGAGTAGGGCTCTGATACTCATTAGGGTCATGGCATCCGAATAATATTTTTTTTATAAATTACTATCTGACAATGAAATAACTCTCCTTGAATACCAATATCTTCAAGAATCCCAGTACTTAAATCAAAACATGTCAATTCATCATTTTTTTTTTGGAAAAATATATGGCCTTTCTTGCCTACTCCGATGGGATGCTCAACACCATGAAAGGGTCTAACAACGAACAATTTAGTCCACGATTCCATGACACCGAATTCACCTAAAACGAATATTTGAAAACATGCATCGTTCTCGTAATATGTTAGCAGAGAAATGAACATATTTAACACTGCTAGACATCTCTCATCAGATTTCAATAATTCATATGCACCTAAAGGTACATTGGTTGTAAGGAATACTTCATTGCTCAAATTGAAAGACACCACACACTCTCCATTATCTGTTATCCCCCACCAATGACACATGCCATTAATGTACACGTCAACAATTTTACTATCACGACAAGGCATATCAACATCGAGTTTTCTCCATGACTTACTTTTTAGGCTATAAATTTCCCACAAGTGTTTAGAGATATTTGGTATGTCTACTAGATAACCATCAAAGTAATTGAATTGAAGAAGTTTTACATGTTGAATGACCTTGTAGTCATCTTTAACACTATCATAACCAAACCCATGAATTGTGGTCAAATCTTTGGTATAAGATAAAGAATCAACATTATTGGGAGGAATGACCTTGAATTCCCCAGTAGTTGGGTTCCACAATACAATTGTTTTATGATCAACTCCTTCTGCTTGGAAGAGACAGAGTTCCATTAATACAAGAACCCGAAATATCAATACATGTGTCATCATTTTGAAATGGAAGTGGCAATTCTAATTTCACTTTTTTCTCAAACCTCTCACCAGAAAGCATATAAATCGCGCACTGATAATCATCACCTGGAATTGTCTGCTTTAAGAGGAGACACTCATCATCGTATGAAGAATCATATTTAAATATGATATTTTTGAGGAACTCACTCATGAAATCAGGGGTTTCAATTGAATGAGCCCATGATTTGTGTACACACTTAAATCGTTTCATGGACTTTAAAGGAAGTTTTGACAAAATAGAGAAGACAGGATGATTAGGTATATGGTTACTAACCTTGTGATATATCAAAGCCATGGATTTCAATACCTGAGTTTGGTGTGGACAGGGTGAGTCGAGAATACAATGCAGATAGAAAAACGAAACTTAGGAATTAGAATACTTTGCTTGTTGATGAGAAATGAAGAAGCTGAAGGATTTTATATAGAAATAAATAGATCAATCAATCAATAAATCAAATTTATACTTTAAGTAACTTATGAAAACTTTAAAAGCGGAATTAAAACCTTGCTTTACAATACTTTTCTATTTTTCCCCTCAAGAAATACTTTTCTTTAAATTCCTACCTCAACTCAACCGGTAAGAAATCATCATACCTTAATAACCGATAAAAAATCATAAACGTTTGGATTTTATATATCTCATTTGTTAAATCTTTTAAAATTCTTTCATCTTTTACTACAATTTAAAATTCTATCTTATTAGCAATTATTCTGTTTCAATTACTATTTTTATTTCACACGTTACCTTCTGTCACAAATCTGATTTATTTTAACTCTCCCTGCTCTCGAGAAAAAAGAGTTTTAATAATTTGGAGTTCGATTGGATAATAAATAAAGCGTAACAAAAAATTGTTCCACATATTAACTATTTCAAAGAAACATTTAGTTCCTTTCTAGGAAATATTGTGTTCCTATTTTTTAATTAATGTGAGAGAAAAAAAGAAGATGATCAGTTTTTTTAAATCCATTAAAAGTAAGTAGTTAGCGTTAGGAAAAAATCACACTAAACAGCCTCTTAAACGGGTTAAGATCCTGAAACTTTACTAGCTAATAAACTAGTGAAAAGTGGTCAAGTGCCACCTACCAAGGTGCTGCTGATACAGTGGAAAGACACACCAATGAACTGGCTACATTGGAATTTTACTATTAATTGCTCAAGAAGTTCCCTAACAATCAACATCATTGCATCAATCCACCTTCTACCAAGAGTTACACAGGAATTGCACTATCATGTGCTAAAAATTTTAAATCTTGACTTAAATGTTCTTTTGATCCCTTAAGTATTTAATTGATATCGCTTTGGTCTCTTAACTAAAAAAAAGATTGTTTGAGTATTTAAGTTTTTTTTTAGTCTCGTTTTGGTCCCTTCTGTTAGGTTTGATAAAAAACATTAAGCCTGGACACGTGTCACCTTGTCGTTGGCTTTGAATTTTTTTTTTACAAAAAAGTTATTATTTTTTTACAAAAAAAAATATTTTTTTAATATATATTTTTCTTGTAAAATAATTCCCAGAACCAATGACAAGGTGACATGTGTTAACTCTGGACATGTGTCACTTTGTCATTGGCTTTGGAATTTTTTTTAAAAAAAAGATATATTTTTTAAAAAATATTATATTTTTTGTAAAAAAAATTATTATTTTTTTAAAAAAAAACTCAGAGCCAATGACAAGGTGACATGTGTCCAGGAGTTAACTTTTTTTTTAAACCCTAACGGAATCCTAACAGCAGGGACCAAAACGAGACTAAAAAAAACTTAAAGTACTCAAACAATCTTTTTTTAGCTAAGGGACCAAAGCAATACCAACTAAATACTTAAAGGACCAAAAGAGCATTTAAGCCAATAAAAAACTTACAATTAATTTCACATGGTACAAGCAAAAAAGGAATATCACTCTTAGCACCTCTGGTATTAGTTTTTTGGTTTGTTTGAACTTTGAATAACACCTTGTGTTGGGTTCCCCATTTTTTTTTTTTTAACAGCAAATATATATTAATAATCAAAACTCGCACTAGCCGTGCAAGCGGTCCGAAAAACTACAACAAAAGGTACCGTAAATATGCGGTAACCTCACTCCATAACAAGGAATAATATGAAACAACCCCTAAAGATACACCCACCAAAATTAAACGCCAATTCAAAACAAAACCCTCAAAAAACTAACGCAACAAACATTTCTTTGGGTTCCAACACCATTCATATAATAAACAAATGAAATCTTTAATCTACTCAAAATCCACTGTCATAACAATACTTTAATATCCTCAACCAATTCGTCAATCTCCTTAGTACTAGTGTTAAGATAATTTCATTTCTAGATTATCAAATGACCCGAATTGTAGCATGCCAAATCATCCACCACCCCTTTCTTAGCTTCTTGTTCCTCACCTCCCCACTCCAACTTTCAAAATGAACAAACAAATTTTGGGGAGTAATAATACTAAATTCAAGCCAACTCGTTATCTTATTCTTGTGAATATATGCCTTGACAGGATAATCTTATTTTGATGATTGACAAAGGAAGGACTCGTTAACAAAAAACGGTCAAAGGGATCCAAATTATTCAAGATGTGGACTAGAAGAATATTTCATTTTTTTAGGACCCTTATGTAAATAGTTAAAAGCTCTCATTAAAATAAATCACACACTCATAATGTTTTTTTTTTTTTTTCTAAAGTGAGTTTACATGAAAATATTTTTGCATGAAATATAATTTATTTTAGAAATTGCATAAATCTTTTAGCATAAAAATAAAGTTTAGCATGCATTAACAATTGCTAGTGTTATTCTTATATTGGCCATATCGATTATTTTATTGTATATGGTATCATATAATAATAGTTCATGTTTTTTTTATATGGCATTACATGTGTTTTTTGTTTTCAACCATTATGCCTAAATAGCTTCAAGGTGGTCTTCTTTGGCTGAACTTACATATTTCTTTTTGATACTCATTTAAAAGAAAGATTGTGTGATACCGTTGACACACAGCCTCTGACTATAAAATGGCAATTGACTTGTTTCAATGTAATCAATTTTATTATGGGCATTGAAGTGCAATGGTAATTGGTTTTAATTGTGCATTGGCTGAATTTTTTTTTCAACGCTCCTCTATCATATTTTCAGTATAAATAAGAGCCTTGCAAACACACTTACACACACCTTGACTTGCAACTTACAGTCAAAGATTCTTTCTCCCTCTCAAACGTGCATTGCTATTTTCTCACTTGATCACTTGTATTTTATTTGAGAGCTTTTATACTATATAGTTTGCTTTGTAATCTTTTGAGCTTCAAGTTGTTTTTATTTACACATTTGGTGTAATAATTTAAATTATTATATTTCTTTTGTATTGGGTGCGATCCCAAAGTTTCAAGAGAGGTGATATCTCTTGGTTTTAGAGACTCTTCTACAAATGATTGTTTTGTTTGGAGAGTGCTTGTTATTTGTAAAGGTTACCGGCTTATCCTAATTAAAAGCTTGAGCAGTGAAAATCTCAAGGGGCTTTTCCTTAGGGACTAGACTAGGCCTTGTTGTTTTAGGCCGAACTAGCATAAACTTCTTGTGTCTTGTCTCTCATCCCTTTATCTCTTTTACTTTAATTGTCATTTATTTTACCTCACTATATCTATTTTTATATTTATTTAAACCTTTTATAAGCACTTTATTTTAATTGATTAAAACTTTTTTTAAGTGCTTATCTTAAATCGTTTTCTAAAGAACACAATTCACCCCCCCTCTTGTGTGTTTGAAGTCACTTGTTCAACAATTCCACACATCAAATATCATTTGACAATGAAGAACAGATGGTTTACCGTTTCCGCCTCACCACCACAAAAAACACAATTTATTATATTTACCATCAAGGGCACACAATTTCTCCTTACTAAGTTGTCTTTCGTTGGAATAAGGTCATGAAGCAATTTCCAAGAAAAAGCCATTACTTTAGAGGTGCTGAACTCTTCCAAATTGAACCAAAAACCCTTTAAGCAATTTAAAGTACCTTCCACACACAAAAAATCTTCAAGCAACCTATATACCGACTTAACCGTAAAAACTCCACGATCCTCCTTCCTCCACACTCATCCATCTTCCAACTCAAAGCCTTTCCACCCCCGAATGACCTCCTTCAAATTAATAAGCAAATTGGATTCCCATACTGAAAGGCTTTTGCACAGTATAAGACAGAAAATATTCTCCTTCGAGGGGAGCACCTCCAACAAGTAATAAAATGACTTAATAATTCTCTCTGATCTTTATTCCATACCACTGTTCAATACATATAGT
>Ga0315914_1006510_pt1 | contig 16537 bp, 5 predicted proteins | sample MpolenodulesMG_FD_203920 | JGI IMG/M metagenome (GOLD analysis project Ga0315914, IMG submission 203920) | Medicago polymorpha root nodule microbial communities from Los Angeles, California, United States - elongated nodules | ecosystem: Host-associated > Plants > Roots > Nodule | place: USA...
ATTAAAGTCATTAAAATATTCCACGTCAATTTAAAATGTCTAATTAACATGTATTTTGTCAACTTAGCATAATGCATCTACAATTTTCCCTTTTCCGATTCCACCAAAGACCAAAAGTGAAGCAATTTCAAATAATAGATGTTGAATAAAAATATATATTGTCTTGACAAAAAAAAATTGCATGAAAGTGAATGACACTAACAACTAAAATTTAAGATTAAAAATATTAAAGAAATGACACTCAAAAACTAACAAAACAAATTATCATAATGTTGAAACTTTCGGTGTAGCCTATGCTTGGTTCTATCATCACATTAGGTTAGGAGAAACCACAAAATTGAGATTGATAACATATTTTCATACAAAATCCTTAGGCATATGTATATAGTTCATCTCACTTATATGTTATTCAGCACTTTCTCTTCTATCCATTGTAGAATTTTCAAGTCATATTTGACACATTAACATCACTCCCTTAAGTTGGGAGTCTCCACATCTCTAATTATGTAACATGGCCAAATAAGGTCAAATGAAGGCACAGCATAGTAAAAAGGGCGTGATGGTGGTAATTTAATAGAGGGAGATACATATTTCTTTCTTTCATTAAAAGGGAGAAAGTAAATTGAAAAAGAAAGAAGATGATTTTTTTTTTTTTTTTTAAGATTTAGATAAATGATAAAGGTAAAAATAGAATTGTGTGTCTGTCGACGATGTCATAAGGAATGGAGTGAGTTGTTTATATATGTGTGTTGAAAAAGTTGAAGATTTTTGGGTAACTAATTTACCAAAAATTTATACTCAATTAAAAAATGCCACACAATTTAAATCTTTTTAATAAACACAGATTATGTTAGCTCAACAATCCAATGATCATTTTTCTATAGTTAAATCCAACCAAAGATCGAAAGTGAAGGACTTGAAATAATAGAGATTGATTAAAAAAAAGAGTGCATGAAAGCACACAACATCCAAAAACTTACATTTAATATAAAAATGAAATAAATAACATCCAAAAACTAACAAAATAGTTAATCATAGTGTTTGGAGTTCTGATGAAGACTACATTGGGTTGGAACACCGCATTAAGTTAGGATAGACCATACAAGTGAGATTGATACCACATCATCACCAAAAATTTAACACATTATATATATTGATCATCTCACGTAAATATTTCTTAACATTTACTCTTGCTTCTAATGTGGAACTTTAAGTCGTAATTAGTACATTAACATATTTTCATTAAGTATCAGACTCTCTTCATTTAAGATTTGTAGATAACTAATTGACACGAGTGTCCATACTAGAAGTTTAACTCACACATGACACATTAATATCTTTCTCTTAATTGTGAGACTCTCTGTGTCTGTGATATGATGAGATAGCCAAATAAGTTCAAAGAAACAACGTGACAAAAATTATGGGTTGGTGACAGTTTCATCATATAAGGATATTTTTGTTCCATTTGTTCATGCAAAGAGAGAAAGTAAATTAGAAAAATAAAGAAAATGAAAAATTAATTTGAACATGATATCAATGATAAGGGAAGAATTTAAGGAGTGTGTATTTTACCTATAAGAGTATATGGAATAATGAGTTTCTATTAATTTTATGAATTTGTTGAAGGAGTTGGACAATATTGGGTAATTATGCTACCAAAATATTATACTCATTTCGAGAATGCTAAATCAATTTAAAATGTCTAATAGACATTTATTTCTAAGGATAATAAACATATATTTTGTCAACTCAGCAACACACGTATATATGTTTTCATTGTCTGATCCCACCAAAGATCGACAATGAAAGAGTTCGAAATAATAGAGGTTGAATAAAATAAAATTGAATGAAAATGAATGATATCCAAAAACTAAAATTTAAGATAAAAATTAAACTAAGGATGCCTAAAACTAACCAAATAAATCATCATAATATTAGGACTTATGTGGGAGCGCACATTGAATTGTATCATCATATTCGGCTAAGATTGAAATCACATCATTATTCATAGTCTTAAAACATTAGATATATGGATCATTTCACTTTCAAAGTCTTAAAACATTAGGTATATGAGTTATCTCACTTATATACTGCTCAACATCTCCTCTTGCATCCAATTTAAAATTTTAACTCTCACTTGACACATTAACATCTTTCCACTAAGTGTTGAACTCTCCGTGTGCGTGGTCCACCACCAAGAACCACTCCCGCTCCCCCACAATGTTGAACCGAGATATGATACAACTGTTGGGTCTTTTGGAGGAGTCAACATTGTTGTGGATCAACACATTGAAGAAAGAGCAACCACACAACCGAGAATGATACACCATCTTCTTCCAAAATTTTAAGGCTTAGGTATGAGATTTTTCACTTAATCTTGGTTCCACTTCTACTATTTTATCCAATGTTGAGCTTTAAGCGACACTTGATAAATCACAATATTCTATACCTTGAGTATGACGAAATTCTATCTCGTGCTTGACACGGGTCCGCATACTAGTATGATATATTTATATTGAATAAAAATCTTTTAACCTTAAATGAGATGTACACAGACTACTCCATTAATGACTATTAAGATTAAGAAGCTCATTAGCATTTGTATTGCTCAATATCGACTCATGATTCGTTCAAATAACATTACTAGCATCAAAAGCCATTAATAATAACACTATTTTTTTTCCTTAAAAATATGTCAACTTTTTGTTTTAGTTTCCTAAAAAAATTCTTCAACTTTCAATCCCTTCAAAATTTTCCATCTTCACTTTTGGTCTCTACTTTAAAGTAAATTTATATGTGAAATTCATATTTTTAAATAAAATTTTGCATAAAAATTCATAATATTTAGAGAATCTCTCAAAAAAATTAGAATTTTTTAACAAAACATGAATTTAAAATGAATTTTTATATTTGTTGCGGTTAAAAATTCATATTTAATTTGTGTTTTGTTAAAAAATTCTAATTTTTTTTTTGGGAATTTTTTTTACATTATTCTACACATTTCTGATTAAATTCATTAAAAAATACTAAAAATAACTTTAAAATGGGGATCAAAAGTAGTGAATGAAAATTTTATAGGGACTAACAGTTGAAGGAAAATTTTAGAGAAATTAAAACAAAAAATTGGTATATTTATAAATACCAAAAACATATTTAACCCTTTTTCTTATAACTCAAAAGTATAGTTTCTTCTTTTTCTTTTTTAAAAGGCAAAGAAATGTAATTTATTAACGAAATTAAACCAAGCACAAGCACAAGGTGTACTAGGTTTAATAATGATAAAGTAAGATACAAACACCTATACCATCAGACCATTGCCTAACATAATTAAAAGGAGTTGCAATAAAAAGACTCAATATAATGACCAACCAACATAATTGGAACCAAATTCACAAACATGTCTTCAAGAGATGCTTTTATCCACCTTAATTCCTGGCCACCGAGACCAAACTGAGAGCAAAAACAAACTAATATTTCATACTTTAAAATAGCTCAAAATGTTTTATCAAAACCCAAGTTTTTTCTTAAATCACAAAGGAACTTCATGATTCCAACAAACCTGTGGTTAATCAAAAGATGCATTTATTGCATGTACGAAATCACGATGAGTTTGATGAAATTATGTGCGACAATGATTTTGTTGAAGTTAAAAAATATAGTAGTTTTTTTTTATATCAAAATCACATTCAATTTGGTTCTATTTTTGAAGGACAAAATTGATTTTAAATATGTAAAATTTATTTTATCTCAATAGCTTATTATAGTTTGTTATTTTAATTGTGATTTTTATATTAATATTTAGGGTTAATATATTTTTATTTTTTTTTGAGGGGAAAAAAAATATGCTAACTTTTAACTATAACCACATCCAACTAACTTATAGCCAAATTTTCAAAATCATTTCATACAAAATTAATTTAACTTTATCCCCGGAAAACAAAGAAGAGCAATGTACAATTCTTCTGTCGGTAAATTGTGAACAAGACTGAACTATCTCTCCGGAACAACTGTACAAGCTTAATTAAGGTGGATTATGAATATGAATATGCAAGAAATAGCAAAGAGCTGCCGGAGCTGCAGCTTTCCCCAGTTGGGCAAAAAAACAGGTTTGCATTTTGCATTGTATAAAGCTGCCATGCTACGTCCTTTTCCTCTTGTATTACAACTGTCTTCTCTTGATTTGGTGATTTTCATTTTATCCATTTTGATTTTATGACTTCTATTGTTATTCTTTTTTTTTTTGAGAGAGATTGTTATTCTTTCTTGTATAGCTAACAATTTATTTACCATACAAATATGAGATAAACATAAAGTTAAGCTAAAAAATGCCTAGGTAAGAATTAAAAAACAAATGTAATTGATAATTTTATGTCGAAAAAGATTGTTTTTTAAATTTAGGGTTAAATATGTTTTTGGTCTCTGTAAATATGCTAACTTTTCCTTTTAGTCCCTCTACAAAATTTCTTCAACTTTTAGTCCTCAAAAAGTTTTTCATCTTCACTTTTGATCCTCATTTAAAGTAAACTCATATGTAGAATTCATATTTTTGAATAAAATTTTGCAAAAAAAATTATAATTTTATAAGGATCTCTCCTAAAAAAATAGAATTTTTTAACAGAACATGAATTAAATGTGAATTTTTATATTTTTGGAGGTTAAAATTTCATATCTAATTTATGTTTTGTTAAAAAATTCTTCTTTTTTTTGAGTTATTTTTACAATATTCTACACATTTCTGCATAATTTCATTAAAAAATACAAAAGTTTACTTAAAAAGGGGACAAAAGTAGTGACTGAAAATTTTAAAGAGATTAAAAGTTGAAGGAAAATTTTAGAGGAACTAAAACAAAAAATTGATGTATTTATAGGGACCAGAAACTTATTTAACCCTTCAAACTTTAATTCACCATTTAATCCATCTTTTTGTTTTTTTTTGTTTTTGGTTACAAAAGAGAAAAGGAAAGGGGGAAAAATGAAAGAAAGGTGACTAACGACAAAAAAACGTTAGACTCAAAGCACCCACGAGAAGAATGGAAGATAGATCAAGAGCAAGGGTCTTGTTGTAAACTCCCTTTGTGCAGTGTATGAGTCAACTCGACATCCCAATCCAAAAGAAGTCGTTTGATGGTTGAGACGAGACTATTATAACGATTATATCGCTCTTAACAAGATCAATAACTAGAAATGCGTCTAAGAAGTAAGCAACCTTCTTATAACCAACATCCCATCATAATTGGAGCCCACACAACAGGATCAAAATTTCGACGTCAATAATAGACAAGTCACCACTACAGCCGTAATAGCCATGCAAAAAGTCACCATGATGATCATATATGGACTTACAAACCCTCAAATACCAACGCTACAAGAGACACCACCATCCACATTTAAAGCAATAACACCCTCAAGGGGTTGAGACAATCCTTTCAAGAGGTTGTATAAGCTCAGTTACATTTGAACCAAAAGTCATTAACGCATGATGAACGAGAGAAAGGACTTGCACACAGCCACATATAAGGACTGCATGGTGCCCAAAAACACAAATAGATTAAGCGAACACCATAGCTTCCTAAGAATAATTAGGTCAATCCTACCAATATTCTTAGTAAAATCCTTAACCAATAAGAAAAGGAGTTATCGGATGGGAGATGGGAAACAGCCAAATGCAAACACTTACACCACACCTAGATAGTACGCGTACAAGAAAAAAGACCATGCGTCCAATCTTTGATAGCAACATCACACATTTGGCACACCTCAGAAGTAACAATGCCTCGATGCTTAAGAATTAACATAAAAGGGACATAGTTATGTAAGAGCTGCCACACAACGAACAATAGGTTAGCATAGGTCTTCAGTCCCCAACTCCAACCAAACACAAACTTCCATTTTCCATTACGATCACTTAACTACCTATAAGTAGAACGAGAGAATTAGATTCCATACATGGACTACGCCTAAACTCAGATGTATTGGACATAATCAATTACAGGAGTGGTTGATAAACCAATCTAGATTTTGATATTTTATGACAAGGTGGAGTAAATTCTCGCAAGATCCCAAGAATTATCTGCATTCACTTCTTTGATACACAAATTCGTGTCACTGTAATGCACATACAAGAGACATGATTACACATGAGGTCTTTCTAAAAAGTTCGTCACCAATTTGAAATTGAAACAATTCTTTAACAAATGAATATTGCGAACAATTTAATTCCAAGCAAGAGAGCCTTTAATCTTATCCAAGTTAAACACATTACCGCCTTTAAATTATAAATAACTAAACACAACCACACAAAGTTCATCGTTAGGATAAAGGATCTCCAAAACCAACATATGCATAAATAACAAATTTTTCCAACAAACTTTTCCAAGATAACATAGGTCGAGAGATGGGCGACGGGTCTTCCACGTTATTGTAGTGAGATCCTTGGTTGAAAGGAGACCCTTTAAAGGTCAAGTTCAACATGCTTCTAGAGTTAGCGGAAAATTAGTTGTCGATGGTGTTGAGATTAGCTTTTTAGGTTGGGGTGAGGGTAGGGAGGCGTGGAAGTGAAGGAGACGGTTATTGGGTTGGGATGAAGAAAAAGTGGGGGAATGCAGTGTATTGTTAAATTCTACTGTTTCGTAGGTTGGTGTGAAAGACACGCAGTTAAGGCATTTACATCCGTCTAAAAAGTATAATGTCACTGACACTTGTAATTACTTGCTCTCAACGGATCACAACGTCGCTTCTGCAAATACAAACATTATTTGGCATAATGCACTCTCTCTTAAAGTAAGCTTTTTGCTTGGCAGTTACTTCGTAATCTTATTCCTGCAAAAAATAATTTGTTTAGGTGGGGGTTGCTTTAAACTAATGTGCAACTTTGTGTGGGAAATTGTGGTAATTATGATGATGTGGATCATCTATTCATGAAATATGATTTCTTTAGAAGAATTTGGTTATCAGCTTCGCATTAGACATGCATTGACATGGTTAATCCGGTACCACTTTCGGATCATTTACTTCAATTTGGAATTTTAGAAGGATTCTCAAAAAACATAGGTTTGACTTTGCATCTAATTTAACTTTCATGTGTTTGGGTTATTTGAAAAGAAAGAAACAGGCTTTTTGGCTTAACCACCCTATATATATGGGAGCAGTTTTTTTGGTCTGTTTTCATGTTCCTTTCATCATGTGATTTATTTCGTATTATGTTGAAATTGTTTAAACTTCTTCCTAGTGGATTTATGACACTTATTCTGTTGAGAGGACTTAATGGTTTAATTAATATATTACATTTTAGTATCGTATACAAAAATTATACAAATTGATGATGTAACAAAGAGATTGATAAAAAGAAAAGAAAGTCTTCGTAATATATTTTGAGATTTGGGGCTGTTTGTTAGTTACATCCCATGTGACCAAGTAGACCAATACCAAATTCCACTTCAAACAACCTAGTACTAGAATAATTCACCCGATAACTCTTGTTTTTTTCAACCATTTTAGCAAGCCTATTATGTATTGACAACAACATTTTATTTGTCTATTCAATGCCAAAATTACTTTTTATTACTTCTAGCTATATTGTATAATTTTTTTAGGTGAGCTATATATAGGATTTTAACATTAATAAAGAATAGCTAAATAGGATATGATTTAAACAAAAAAAATTGTTTTTGTTTAAGTTATTAAAATTTATTTTTGCTTTTAAAAAAAAAACAACTATTGCTGACATGAAATTTGATTTATTGAATTGAACACAGGAGTATCAATCATTAATAGCTCCATTTTTACGACGTTAAATAGATATGAAGGAAAACATAGAGTACACGTGGCAAGATCAGAACGGGATTGAAAAAAAAGCAACATTGGTCAGACAACAGCATTGAAGACTAAATTACACGTGGCACGATCATAACGAGTTGAATGAATCAAGTCTACGATCATCTATGGATAGTATCAGAGCAGTAGAGTCAGCAATGTGCACAGAGAGAGTGATCAGAAAAGGGATTCTACCGGCACAATATCCGCCGGCAATTCGCCGTCAGCAGCGTACGGCCAACCGGCGTGGCTCCGTTATTGGGTCCCACCAACACTTTAAGACAAATTCACATTAAAATATCACTATAGCTGTAATTCAAATCAAGAAAAGAACTTATGATATTTTGTTGTATCCATTGATTTTAAATGAAATGAATTAGGAGTAAATTTGCTTTTGCTAAAAATAATACAACCCATTAACCTCTTGAGTTAAAATTAAATATTTGTAAGAAAAAAAAACTGGCCTCTACCCCTATAGTTCAATAATGATCAAGTAATATTTATTTTAGCACCCAACTTTTTCCAACATAGCTGCAACATGGTTAATAAGATCCAAGTTCCTAGAAAAAAATAAGTTCGTTAGACATACACATATTATCTCGGCAAAGCATTAAACAGAAAATAAATTGTTGTTAAGATGTCAGATAAATAAATGATTATAAATTTTACTCCAATGTGTAAAATGTGATCATTTACGTGTAACTAGAAAGACAAATCAATCGTCCCGTGAACATAGCTCAGTTGGTAGGACAATGCATTATTATATGCAGGGGCCGGGGTTCGAACCCCAGATACCTCACTTATTCAAAGATGAATTCTAGCCACTAGACTACCTGATTAAAAAAAAAAAGACAAATCAATCGAAAGAAATTGCAAAGTTGCATTTAAACTCAAAACATTTTGGTTTATCTAAAAGATATTTGGACATTTTTACAAACATGAGTCCAGCAAAATAGACTAATAAATTTGTTAGAGGCTTTGAAAAACTAAATGAGTAAATTTACTTGAGTGAATAGTTATTACTTTAACCCAATTTATATTATTTGATATGAAAATTTACATTCAAATTATTTGTCATGCGACAAAAAAAACCTAATCGTCGCCAAATATATTATTGTTGATATCATTTAAAAATTAGGAGAGACAACTCATAAGTGTGCCTTAGTAATTAATTACATCTTGTTTTCTTTTCAGAAAAATTAAGTATTGAAAAAATGAGTTTTCTTTTCTTTTATAAATTGATATATGAGATTTCATTTGATCCTAACGTAAATATTGAAAAAAAATTACTTAGTTGGATAATTACCCATTTTTATACTAAAACAAATGGCACCATATCAGATCAAAATAATGGTTGGAAGATATAATTTTTTTTATGGTGTTCGGGGTTCGAACCCTGGATTTTGCATATATTATGCATTGTCTTTACTTACTGAGCTAAACTCACGTGAACTTTATGACTCGAATATAACGTATAATTTTGTTGGTCAAGATATATAATTTCATTTCAAATATAAAGTACATCTCTTTTTATTAAGGTTAGAAAAAATAATATTCTAAAAATAAATAGAATGGTTAATAGGGGAGATAAAAAAATCATTTTTCAAGAAAATACAATTAATAAGACAACTTATGTTGTTGATTGAAGCGTGTATTTATTGAACTTTAACATATGCAATGTTGCATAGGTTAGAAAAACTCAAACATAATTAACCCTTGAATAATGGATGTGTCTTGCTAACAAGTGTTTTAAGGGCATTGTTTAAGGAACCCACAAAAGGAAATTATGTTTTGAAAATACAAGTTAAACATTTGTTAAAATTATAACCGTACAATTTCCAATGCAAAAGTTGCTACTTTTAGATGCTTAAACAATGCCTTAGGGAACTTGTTAGCATTTTCCTTGAATAATTAATGTGAACTAAATACATCATTTACTCAGTAAATTTGAAAAAATATATTTTCTTATATTTAGGACCGGAGTGAGTATGTTATTGTTGGAATTTAAATGATGAATAATTATTGGTGTGATCTATTTAAAACTTTTGTTAGAAACACAGCATTGGAATGATTAAGTATTTGTTAAACATTGTCACTAAAAAATTATAAAAGAATAATGTATACATGTAGGACCCTGTTTAAATACTTAAATTTGAGGGTTTCCGTTTTATATGCTATTAATTGTGTACCATAAAGCCCCAATACAATACTTACTTTATTATTACTATTATTTTCGGTAGATACTAGATACCACCAATACTTTGTTACTACTAATGGCAAATACTTTATTTTTCTAACAAAAAAAGCAAGCATTTACATTCAATAATACTCCAGTTTTAAATAAAAGGTAGCAGTCTAATAACTAGTCAGCCTTAACCTACAGTACAGAACACCACATTATTTACGCCCATTATAATTGAAATCCACCCACGATGATGATACAGAAAAGTAAAGCAAAGAACTCAATTCATGAATAGCTAGCTAGCAACTCAACCTAAATGGAGTTGAGGAGAAACAGTGAATTTAAAATGCAGAAGGTAGGTTGTAATAGGGTGTTAAAAGATGGTATTGTAGAGTTAGAAAGTAAATAGTGTTTGCAGACAGTAGTTATTTCACGGTTAGAAGAAAGCAAATAATGTAGTGGACCACTGACTTCACACTTCACTGTTAGGAGGAAGCAAACATATATAATCGCAGCATCGATCCCCAAACAATTGTGTTATTTTAAAATTAAAATATAGATTTTTCTTACTATAAAATTAAAATATAGATGTGTATATAATGTGACACTGCAAGCACGTATTTATCTATAGAAAAAAGATATTTGATATAAAAAAATTGATACGAGAAAATGGTAGATGATCAAAAGTAAACAGATACAATTGATTTATTTTGATATTTACATAACACAATTTCTTTATTGGCTTTAAGTGCAATTTTCTCCCTTATGTTTTAAAATATTGCAATTTGACCCCTAATAAAATAAATATTTTTTTTTACCCTCTATCTTTAGGAAAATATGCTCTCTTGGTCCTCTAACTTTAGGAAAATATGTTTTTTTCGCCTTCTATCTTTTGGGAAATAATTTCATTTGACCTTTTATCTTTACAAAAAGTTGCAACTTTGGCCCTCTGTTTTGAGACATGTGGCGTCATATCAGCAACTTTGCAACGTTTTGTAAAATTATTTTTTTGTTAGGGGTCAAAATCGTAACTTTTTAAAAGTTAAGGGGTCGTAAGTGCACTTAAGCCTTTTTTATTGTAGCATATCTCGTTTATTTTTTAGAGAAATGAAATTTCAAAACACTATTCCAACAAAAAATAAAATTTGAGTTCTTCGAAAAAATTCGGCCTTTGGTTGAGTTCATTAATCACTTGAGAGTTGAGACCAATTGCTTTAGTGAATATTGGTATGTATTACCTCTGTTTTCAATTATAAACAACCTTTCACTTTTTAGATTGGTAGAATAAATTACATGTGGTCTATATTGTTTATAATTAAGACCGGATAAAATATATTTGAACATATAAAAATAACATGCATTCGAACACTATTTAAAGGTGAAGCCTACGTTACCCTCTCTTGTTTAGGAGGTAATTACCCTCTCATGATATCAACAATCAAAATATAATACACATAGGCACCATTATATGTCAAATAAATGAATCAATTTTTTCTAAAAATAAAAGAGTTAATCTTAATCATAAGGTAACTTTTAATACTTTTAATTTTTATTTAATTATATTAAGGTGTTCAATCTTAATAGGTAACTTTTAATATTTTTAATTTTTATTTAATTATATTAAGGTGTTCAATCTTAATTAATTTATACTACAAGACTTATAACAAATAAAATTTTACATCAAATTTCTTTCATCTGGATGTCCTTTAATTCAAACTTACATTCATAAAATATCTTCAATTCCAGAACCCCAAACGTAAGAACAAAAACATCTCCTTCATTCAAAATTCTTCTTCTTTATTCTTCCCTATTGATCAATTATTGTTTCTTTTTAATTCTTCTTCCCATTTTGATTGTTCAATTTTATCGTTCCAAACTGCTGCAGTTTCCAATTATAATGAGAATTGTTGTTGTTTCTAGAACCGCGTCAGGTATCGAGACTTTTTTTTTTATTTAAGCAACCAACCTCATAAAATCTGCTAACACGCATAGACCTGTCTCACTATCATCCAAAGCCTTTAAGTCCAAACAAAAGAACAAAAGCCTCATGACATAACCATTTCAGCAGCAACCGAAAAAAATGCTAGCAAACTCCAACAACATCGAAGCGACAACACCTGCTAGCAATCCTCAAAGTACAACGAATGACTTACTCAATTGTTATAATTAACTACCTCACAACCAAGAAAAATCAAGTCACCATACCTGACGTGGTTCTAGAAATAACGGCAATTCTCACGATATTTAGAATCAAACGAACGACGATGATTCTCACGAAAATTGAAAAATGCGGCAGTTTGAAACGACAAAATTGAACAATCAAAATGGGAAGAAGAGATTTTATGAAAAGAATTGATAAATTTAAGGACATTCAAATGAAATAAATTTGATGTGAAATTTTAATTGTTCTAAGCCAGTCATGTAGTGTAAATTAATTAAGATTTAACACCTAAATATAACTGAGGCAAGATTACATTAAATGTCTTTTATCTTATTTATCTGTAACACTTTGGTCCTTTGTCTTTATTTTTCCCCGTTTAGATCCTTTATCTCTCTTAAAAGCACATATACATATTTTTCTTATTTTTTTATTAAAAAATACATAATTTTATTTTTAAAAATATAATTTTATTAAAAATGAAAAAAATCCAGAAATATGATTAAGATGTTCATCATCTTCATCTTCTTCCTTTGAATCTTCATCATCTTCTTTAAATAAATAAAAAATCTACTAAAATATATCTTCAAATATCGTGAATTAATGTTGTTATATTCACCTCAAATCTTCTTTTAAGCACAAAAATCAAAACCTAAATTTTACAAATGTTGCAAGGCTTTACGAAAGTTAAGATTGTTATGGAAACAACAAAATTGATGTGCAAAGCTGCTCTCAATTTTGGGGTTATTTTTATGTCAGGTTGAATATTGAGTTAGAAAAAAATAAAAAAAATAAAATAATAATAATAATAAAAATAAAAATAATAATATACGGTGTGACAATTTATATAACTAAATCTTTTTTTTTTGTGATGAAACTAAATCTCTTTCTCTATAGGGATTTGATTTTTGTGTTTAAAAGAAGATTTGAGGTGAACATAACATTAACTCATGATATTTGGAGATATATTTGTGTAGATTTTTTTTTGATTCACTGAAGATGATGAAGATTCAAAGGAAGAAGATGAAGATGATGAACATCTTCATCATATTTCTGGATTTTTTTCATTTTTAATAAAAATATATTTTAAAAAATAAAATTATGTTTTTTTTAATAAAAAAATGAGAAATATGATGTATATGTGCTTTTATAAGAGATAAAAGACTTAAACGGAAAAAAATAAAAATAAAGGACCTCTAATGTAATCTTGCTTATAATTAAATAAAAATTAAAAGTATTAAAAGTTACCTTATGATTAAAATTGATTTTTTTTATAGAAAAAATTGACTTATTTATTGGACATTTAATGTTGCCAATGTATATTACATTTTGATTGATTGATATCATGAGGGGGTAAATACCCCCTAAACAAGAGAGGGTAATCTAGAAAAAAAACCCAATTTAAATGATTAACTAATGAATATCTATGTATATCTGAACACCTAACAAAAGTGGTCAATAAAGTTCAAAACACAATAAATTGTGTTCAATAGGTAATTTATACCCGTAACATCTTATTGTATTCATTAATCATCTTCTCTTTTTGACAAAAATAAACGATATTTATTCATTCAAATTGATGGAGTACATCGATACAATACCAATCCAAATTCGCTAAACAAAAAGGATGAATCTGTGAACAAACTCACAACATCCATGTTAATAGCATAAAACGGCAAAGTACCCATGCCTACAAATATGACTATATTAAAGTTTCCGGAATATTCATGTCTCCGGATCTGCAACGTTGACAACGCCAAAATCATTGTCATTGATCGGATCTGCATTTGGTCAAAGCTAATCTTTCAACCTGAATCAAATAAACACCGCACTAAGACGGAAAATAAAAAACACCACACACAAAGACGGGAAATCAAAACAAACAGAGTCATTCAGAGACGACGAAATCACAAAAACAAACGAAAGAAAATAGAAAAATATGTGAAATAACTTATTCAATTATGATATAAGGAAAAAACAACTCGGATGGGTGATTTTTCAGTCAAAATTGACCCTAAATTACCCCTTTGACAAAAAGAAGAAGAAGAAAGGGGCGACAACTAGGATTTGAGAAGGAGGGAAGGGAGAGAGAAAAATGCAGGAATATTCTTTTTTCTCATTAATCATCTTATTGTGTTAATTATTCATGCATTTAAATAAATTTAAGCATCTAAATGTTGCTGATAACAGGTCATTTTTACAAGTCCAATGAGCAATTTGCTGTGCTCAATATTTATGCACCTTGTGATGTTTCTCGTCAACATTCTCTTTGAGTTAATATTTCCAACAAATTGGGTACTTATGCTGACAAAAATGTTTGTATCTGTGGTGATTTCAATGCGGTTCGTAGTGTGTCAGAAAGGCGAAGTGTGGGGTCTATTCAACGTCATTTAGGGATGGCAGGTCTTAATCAGTTCATTGATGGTAATTTGTTGATCGATTTACCTCTTCGGGGTCGCAATATTACTTGGTTCAAGGGTGACGGCAAGTCTATGAGTCGAATAGACCGGTTTTTATTATCTGAAAAGTGGTGCTTGAGTTGACCTAATTGTTTTCAGCTCGTTACGTCAAGAGGGTTATCAGATCACTGTCCGTTATTGCTATCGATTGAGGAGGAAAAATGGGGGCCTAGACCGTTACGGTTGTTGAAATGTTGGAAAAAATTTCCAGGTTATAAAATGTTTGTTCGAGATCAGTGGCACACCTTTCAGCTGGAGGGATGGGGCGACTATGTTTTGAAAGAAAAACTCAAGTTGTTGAAATTGGCTTTGAAAGATTGGCACCTTAGGGACTCTCATAATTTACCTGCAAATTTTTTTTCGTTGAAGGATAAAATCACATCGTTTGATTTAAAAGGTGAGACAAAGGATCTTTTGGAGAGTGAGCCCGAAGAGTATCATGGTTTAACTGAGGATTTGTTCTCTTTATCTTGGTCCCATGCCAGTATATGTTGGCAACAATCTCGGGCTCATTGGTTGAGGGAAGGGGACGCCAATTCAAAAAAAATTCATGGAATCATGTCAAGCAGGCGAAGAGGTAATGATATGTCTTGTTTTCTTGTCGATGGTGTTTTGATTGAGGGTGTTGACAACATCAGAAGGGAAGTTTTTTCTCATTTTTCTACTCATTTCCAAGCGAGTAATGTTCAACGTCCTAGCATTGAGGGCCTTCAGTTTTCATCGCTGTCTCAAGGAGAGGGTGCAAGCTTGGTTAAACCGTTTTCTGTGGAAGAGGTAAAGGCCGCGGTGTGGGATTATGATAATTATAAATGTCCAGGCCCTGATGATATTACTTTTGGCTTCATTAAGGATTTTTGGGATATTCCACGGGATGATGTTATGCGATTTCTTGTTGAATTCCATAGGAATGGGAGGCTAACCAAAGGCATCAATAGTACTTTCATTGCTCTTATTCCTAAGGTTGAGAGTCTGCAACAACTTAATAATTTTCGTCTGATTTCTTTGGTGGGCAGTATGTATAAAATTCTTGCGAAGGTCCTGGCTAATCGACTTCGTTCTATTATTGGGTCGGTTATCTCAGATTCTCAATCTGCTTTTGTTAAAGGTCGACAAATTCTAGATGGTATCCTGGTGGCTAATGAGGTAGTCGACGACGCTCGTAGATGTAAAAAGGAATTGCTTCTCTTCAAAGTAGATTTCGAGAAAGCTTATGATTCTATAGATGGAGTTATTTAGATGAGGTGATGTGCAAGATGGGTTTCCCAGTTTTGTGGCGGAAATGGATAAAAGAATGCATAGGCACGGCTACGGCATCGGTGTTAGTTAATGGATCCCCAATGGACGAGTTTCCTATGAAGAGAGGGTTGAGGCAAGGCGATCCGCTTTCCCCTTTCCTTTTTCTCTTGGCCGCAGAGGGTTTCAAAAGTTTGATGAATTCGTTGTCCGATACTCATCTCTTTCACGGTTACAAGGTGGGTTCGCATGTTCCTACAGTTGTCTCTCACTTACAATTTGCGGATGATACCTTAATTATTGCTGAAAAATCATGGGTCAATGTTCGAGCGATGCGTGCTGCCCTCATCCTGTTTGAAGCTATGTCTGGGTTGAAGGTGAATTTCACAAAGAGTCAGTTGATTGGTGTCAATGTTCATGGGTCTTGGTTAAACGAGACAGCGTTATTTTTGAAGTGTAAGGTTGGAAATCTCCCTTTTGTGTATTTAGGGCTACCTATAGGTGGTGATGCGCGTCGGTTGTCTTTTTGGGACCCTATCATTCACCGAATTAAAACTAGACTGTCGGAGTGGAAAGCTAAACATTTATCTTTTGGTGGTCGTTTGGTTATGTTGAAATATGTCTTGTCATCTATGCCTATTTATGCTATTTCTTTCTTCAAGGCTCCTTCAGGCATCGTCTCCTCTATTGAAT
>Ga0315914_1006513_pt1 | contig 16532 bp, 12 predicted proteins | sample MpolenodulesMG_FD_203920 | JGI IMG/M metagenome (GOLD analysis project Ga0315914, IMG submission 203920) | Medicago polymorpha root nodule microbial communities from Los Angeles, California, United States - elongated nodules | ecosystem: Host-associated > Plants > Roots > Nodule | place: USA...
TACGGGAGGTCATAGTTTACATTTGCGTAATTGGTTGCCGCGGAGAAAGTAGTTTTTATTTTTATTTCTTATGAATAAACTAATTAATTTTTATTTATCATTTATTTTATTTTAAGTATATATAAATGTTGTGCCAAAAAAAAAACGAAAAAAAAAAGTCAATCCCGCCAGTCAAAACTGCGGGAACGAAAAAAAAAATTAAAAAAAAACCGTCCAATCACGCCAGCCTGTGACGGTTGGACACGTGTCAAGCATACATTCAGTCCCGCCATTTGAAACGGCAGGAATGGAGAAAAAGACAAAAAAAAAAAAAAAACCAAAAATGAAAGTGGGTCATTTTGGAAATTTTTTTTCAAAGGGGGTCAGACTTGAATTTTTTTTTGCAAATAGGGTCAAAAAAAAAAAGATTCGCATTTTGGTGGGGCCAGGGACCTTTTTAAAACAATTTTTTTTTTTGTAGGGATGTTTTTTCAATTTTTTTTTTGCAGAGACGAAAACGAAAACTCACCCTAATTAGAGGGACGAAAATCATATTTAAGTGTATAATATATATTGGTAAATGCTAACGAGTGTTCTGAAAGCAATCTTTAAGGCTTGGAAATATTAATTTTTTTATGAAATCGTTAAAAGAGTGATAAATTTAGCAAGGACTAAATGGCACGTTGATAAATTTTACTCCCTCTATCCCTTTTTATAGGAGTTGTTTACAAAAATGATGAGTATTAAGAAAAACTGTTGAAGTAATAAAAATGTCTTAAATGTATGTGACTATTACTGATTATCTTTAATTAAATATATATTTAAGTAAGAGGTTTGCTAACTTAGACCAACAAAAAAACATGAAGGTTCAAGTTAGCAAAAGTGCACATTTTTATTTGGATAAAAATATCCTTCATCTTTATTATTTAAAACTAATAGCTCGAGGGTTACTTTAGTTATTTTCATTAAAAACATATTTGTTAACGCAGTAATTTACTAACTTAAACCCACTTTTATTTTATTACAAATAATTTTAGGGTTACTTTAGTAATTTTGTATTAAAGATTTTTTTTTTTTTTACAAGAAAAAATAAACAATTAAAGCATATTTGTTAACTTGCTAACTTAGACCCACTTTTATTTTATAACAAATAGCTTGAGGGATTTTTATTAAACTATCCTTTACTTTAAATTGGTTTGCACTAGTTGATATTGATTTTTTTGTCCAAAGAAATAGATGCACTTTAACTTGGACCTTCTTGTTTTTTGTTGGTCTAAGTTAGCAAACTCCTTTAAGTAATTAATACATCTAAAAATTTGCACTACCTCCGTCCCTAATTATAGGGCCCTTTTGAAAAAATAACGGGAATTAAGATACTGAATATTTGTATTAAATATGTTTGTAATTACTATTGTTTTTACAATTTTATCCTTTAAGAGAGAGTTGATTTATGTTTTCAACATGTTATTTATTGTTGATTGAAGAAAAAGATATATAATAAATAGGGGCGTGTATGTAAAAAAATAACTAATGTATTTGGAAATAGCAAAGGAGTCTTATAAAAAGGGACAAAAATAATTCCCAAAATAGTCTTATAATTAGGGACAAAGGTTCTATATGATTTTATATTTATGAATAATTTTTTTTAAACTACTCCTATAAAAAAACGAAGTGAATATAAAACACAATTTTTTTGGGACAAAAAACTACGTTAATTCATTCCACGCTGGCAAATTGGCAAGAATGAGTTTTTGGGAAGAAAAAAATCTCATTGAAATGAGAAATGGGGACACAAGATGATGAAATCATTAACTGACATAAATATTGGGAAGTGTAGGACAATGCCACCAGTCTTGCTGCTCGGACTAAGAAGACAGATGCAAGAGAAATTCAAGTTTATTATCAGCAATATTATGAGAATTATGTCAAAGCACTTGACCAAGGAGAGCAGGCAGACAGGTACATACATACATTTATTTATATTAGTAATACTCCGGTACGACACTAACACGCCGACACTGTTAATAGTTTTAGAAAGCGACAAAATCAAATGTGTGTCAGTGTTATGTCTGTGTTTGACACATGTCAGAAACACCTTCAATTAGAATTGTTGGTGCGATAGAGTCCACTAGTGTATGTTTGAATTAGCGGCGAGTTTTGTTGAAGCTCTGCCAAACTCAACGCCAATTAGTGCATTGAAAGTTGATTTTGCAAAATTGATTAGTTAAAAGTGAATTTTAGGTAAAATGATTTATGTTTGGGTACCTTCACCTCAAAATAAGTTGAACAATAAATTTGAGTATAAAATTTACATTTGAAGACAAAAACTAGAAATCCTAGCTTCAAGTTAAAATCAATTCTAGAGGCTAAATTATCCCGATCGAGAATCCACAATACTAAAATCAATTTTAAGTCTTCAGAATCACTTTTAGTTCTCACAAAACTGAAACCGAACACTGATTTATACTGTGTGAATTGTTGTGAAGATGTGTGGGAATAATTCGTGCTACTATATTATGATTTACTGGTTCATTCTTGATATTCTTTTGCAGAGCACAGCTTGGTAAAGCTTACCAGACTGCTGGTGTGCTTTTTGAAGTGCTTTGTGCTGTTAACAAGACTGAGAAAGTCGAAGAAGTTGCTCCCGAGGTTAGTCATTATTTGAATACGTTTTGTTTAGTTTTGCAAATTGTGTAGTTCCTGCATTGATTTTCTCTTAGCATTCATATTTTGGAGGCTTAAGTGACATCGTTGAATTTTGTGTTGTGTTCAGATCATTGCAGCTGCTAGAGATGTCCAGGAAAAGACTGAAATTTATGCACCTTTTAACATTCTTCCGTTGGATTCTGCCGGGGCTTTTCAGCCTATTATGCAGCTTGAAGAGGTATCAGTTCTGAAATGATTCATATGGAGTCTGTTTGGTGTTTGGAATTACACTAACATCCTTGACTTTGTTTACATGTTTTCTAGATTAAGGCAGCTGTTTCTGCGCTTTTTAATACTCGTGGCTTGAACTGGCCTAGTGCATTCGAGCAAACTCGCCAGAGAACTGGAGACTTGGATCTGCTTGATTGGCTCAGAGCCATGTTTGGGTTCCAGGCATGTTTTCTTGGTCCCAAATAAAACTTGGATAGGAGAAAGATTATGACTAACTAATTTCTTTTGTATCTGTATTATATTATGGTTAACAAGTTGTTATGTTTCCTCCCCTCAGAAAGATAATGTCAGGAACCAGAGAGAGCATCTAATTCTGCTTCTTGCTAACAACCATATAAGGCTACACCCCAAACCCGAGCCTCTCAACAAGGTACATAACTGTCTGTTACATCATCCTGCAACTGGCAAGACTGTAATATAAAAATTAAAACGAAACAGTAATATTAGTTATCAGGGTAGCCTGCTTTGTTTTGACTTATATAGTTATATGCCACTGGTCTTTCCTACAATTGTAGCTTGATGACCGCGCGGTTAATTCAGTGATGACTGATCTCTTTAAGAATTACAAAACGTGGTGCAAATTTTTGGGACGAAAACATAGTTTACGGTGAGCTATGCAGTACTTCGCTTAGCAAATATTTATATAATTTTTCCTCATCAAAATTTTAATAAATAAATAAACTAGAAATTTTGTGCTAAATATGCTTATATTGTTCATTCAAACAGACTTCCTCAAGGTCAGCAAGAGATACAACAGAGAAAGTTGCTTTATATGGGCTTGTATCTTCTCATATGGGGTGAAGCATCCAATCTTCGCTTCATGCCAGAGTGTGTATGCTACATATTTCACCATGTGAGCACATTGTTTTCATACGTTTCATAGTATCTTGGGCTAGATTATCTTTGCATATGAAATGCAACTCATTTTTTTTAAGAAAAATAGTATATTAATAGTGTTTAACTCTAACTTCAGATGGCATATGAACTTCATGGTTTATTGGCTGGAAATGTCAGCATTGTTACTGGTGAAAATATCAAACCTTCTTATGGCGGTGATGACGAGGCATTCTTGCGCAAGGTTATATCTCCCATATACAAAGTCATTCATACGGTATGCTTTTTCTTCTTCTTTCTGTTATGGACATTGTTAGCTAGCTTCAGGTACCTTTCTACTAAGTGATGAGTTATAATCAATTAATTAATACAGGAAGCTGAGAAAAGCAGAAATGGAATGGCTCCTCACTCAGCCTGGTGCAACTATGATGATCTAAATGAGTATTTCTGGTTAGTTTGGCTTTTGGTTTCATATCCTATTGAATCCGACTTTGCTGGCTTGTTTCGTCTTTAATTAATTGACAATTTATTGATTTAGTGATCAATGTATTTTGTTACAGGACACCTGATTGCTTTTCTCTTGGATGGCCCATGCGGGATGATGGTGAATTTTTTAAATCTACATTTAATTTGACACAGGTATGTGCTCAGTTAACATTTAATCTCCAGAAGTTAGTTGCCTGAGTGTAAAATGATTATTCAGTTCAACACTTACAAATTCATATCAGGGAAGAAAAGGTGCTCCGGCAAAATCTGCAAGAACTGGCAAATCAAATTATGTTGAGACCCGGTCATTCTGGAACCTCTTCCGCACTTTTGATCGTCTTTGGACCTTTTATATACTGGGTTTGCAGGTATTTCTCTTCAACACAGGGAAATGGTCATGTTAATGTTTCCATTGATTGTATTTTTGACAAGATCAAAACATTCCTGTTACAGGTTATGTTCATAATTGCATGGGGAAATATTTCAGTGTTGGAAATATTTCAAAAAGATGTCTTATATAAACTCTCTAGCATATTCATCACAGCAGCCTTTCTTCGTTTACTTCAAAGTATGACACACTCAAATATATGACTTTGTTTTTGTAAATTTATCATGCTTCTATCAAAAGAACTAATTACAAGATTTTTTCAATACGGATATTTTTTTTAACCCATTACCCTAGGAAGTGACATCTCGTTTGTTGGTCTTTATTTTGATTTAGGTATCTTGGATCTGAGTCTGAATTTTCCTGGCTTTCATCGCTGGAAATTCACTGATGTGCTAAGAAATGTTCTCAAAGTCATTGTTAGTCTTTTATGGGTTATTGTTCTTCAAATATTCTACGTGCATTCCTTCGACGGTGCCCCAGAGTTTATCAGGAAGTTGCTTTCTTTTGTTCATCAAATGAAAGGGATTCCACCATATTATGTCTTAGCAGTTGCAGTTTATCTGATTCCAAATGTACTAGCGGCCCTTCTCTTTCTTTTCCCAATGCTTAGGCGTTGGATTGAAAACTCAGACTGGCACATATTTAGACTCCTCTTATGGTGGCAACAGGTACTTAGTGCGCATGATATGTTTCCAATGTACTTATTTACACCGTGAAAGTAATGCATATTTCCACCTGATCATAAAAATCAGTGAGACAGAAGCAATTTTTATCAATTTTATCTGAATGGAAAACTCATCGAGCTCTTTCATGTGAAGAGCATACAGATAATATGCCAAAGTGTTCATAATTAATTGTTAATGCATAAATACATGTACATAGACGTACATGTGTACAGATTCACATTACATAACAGAAGTTAACTGATAAAGAAGCACTTTATACTGAACTATTTTGATTCAATATGCCCTCAGCCTATTATTGTATCATATTAATCCGATAATGAATATAACAACAACCAAAGCTTTTTTATTCCTGATAATAAATATACTGTAAATTTCAAGAATTATACCTGCAAGTTTTTTTTTCTCACAAGCTGCTCCTTTAAGTTTTTAAGAAAAACGCTAAAACTACTTGAAGTTCTTTTTTTTTTCCTTCGCAAAACAACTTACACGAGCATTATAAATTTTTGTAAACATCTTTTAATTAGAAAATAACGATTCTTTAAAAAAACTAAAGACTCATAGGTTAACTTGTTTGATCAAGGTTTTCTTCCAATTTCCTGGGCACCCTTGACTAGAGTACTAATTGTTCATAACAATCATTTGTTCATTTTCTGAATTATTATTTGTCACTGTGCAGCCAAGAATCTATGTCGGACGAGGGATGCACGAGAGTCAACTTTCCCTCCTAAAGTGAGTTTAATAGAATAATATGTAATTAGTGCCGTTTGAGGATTGCTCTTGTTATTTGTTTAAAATTTGTTTCTTCATCAAAATTCTATTTTAAATTTCAGGTACACTCTTTTCTGGGTGCTTCTTTTAGCTGCAAAATTTTCATTCAGCTTTTTTGTCCAGGTTATTTTTACACGTGTAGTAATTGTTTTCCTAAAATGTTTTGTGAACTTGTTCGGCCTTTTTTGACTTTGTCTATTGTCTCTATTCAGATCAAACCTCTTGTTAAGCCAACTAAGGACATAATGAGCATTCGACATGTTGATTATAATTGGCATCAGTTTTTCCCACAGGGTAGTTTCTTCTCATTTTTAATTATTCAATTGTGACTTTCTATTAATTTTATTGAGATCTAAAATTTCCTGTTTATGCAGCTCAAAATAATTATGGTGCAGTTGCTGCACTCTGGGTTCCTGTACTTATGGTGTGTGCACTATATTTCCTGGCCATGTTCACATATATTAATCTTTTCTTTTGCATGGGATATTTTTTTTCAGGATAACATCTCTTCACATTTTGAATGCAGGTTTATTTCATGGACACCCAAATTTGGTATGCCATCTTCTCAACTGTGTGTGGTGGTGTTCTTGGAGCCTTCGATCGTCTGGGAGAGGTCATTTTCTGTTTGCATTTTATCAAATAATTTAAAATAGGATTACTCTTATAGAACTAGAAAGATAAAATACTTCAAGTCATGATCTTTAACAACCAATTAATGTCGTTGTCTATCTGCCTATACAGATACGCACTCTGAGCATGCTAAGATCACGGTTTCAGTCATTGCCTGGTGCATTCAACACATACTTGGTTCCCACTGACAGGAGAAAGAAGAAGAAATTCTCTTTCTCTAAGCGATTTGCCGAGGTGTCTATCACATTTTCTTCTCATCACTAACTAGAATAAGCTACATGTAAATATTTATTTTCACTTATGTTTTAATGTTTGTATAGATTTCCGCCAACAGAAGGAGTGAAGCTGCTAAATTTGCCCAATTATGGAACGAAATTATTTGCAGTTATCGCGAAGAAGATATTATAAGTGATAGGAAAGGCCTCAGAGTCAAACTCTTTATCTTCTTTTCTTTGTCCTCATCCCTAACTTCTACTATTCCTCTTCCATATTTTGATTTGTCGTTTATCACCTATCAAAGACTAAACTATGTTTGCATCTCTCCAGGGAGATGGATCTTTTGTTGGTTCCTTACTCATCAGATCCTAGCCTGAAAATAATTCAATGGCCACCATTTATGCTTGCAAGCAAGGTTCCTATTGACTCCACATGTAATTCAATTTTTAAAACTCACGTGTTACCAGTTCATATAATTTGATTCCCTGTCAACCTTTGCAGATTCCTATTGCACTGGATATGGCAGCTCAATTTCGAGGTAGGGACTCTGATCTTTGGAAGCGCATATGTGGAGACGAATATATGAAATGTGCGGTGCTTGAATGCTATGAATCTTTCCAACATATTTTGAACACTTTAGTGATTGGAGAAGCTGAAAAAAGGTGGCTTTTAGTATCTTTCCTGTTGATGTCTATATCTTTCAGTTTGCACTTCACACCTAAGGCATATTTTCTTTGGTTGCGCCATTATGATCCAGTTCTAGTAGGACTACAGCATGCTTTGCTTTCCCAACTTCTCTTTTTCTACAAATATAACAAATGTAGCTCTTGCTGTTTCCATTGAATTTCATGAACAGCAATTAGCCTTGTTTCATGTGCTTTTACTTTCCATTTGTATTTCAATTTATATATTTAAAAAAAAAAATTCGATCACTTATCAACCTAAAACAATTAACGGAAGGAATGGTTATCTTGTGTAATCACTTTTTTATCATGAACCACATTAAATCTACTTATATTGCTATAGATAGTCATTCCAAATTTTATATCGGTTGCTTGTGTTGTTTTCTCGATTAACAAATAGAATTGAAGCTATAGAAATTATATGATCATTAGTAATTATGAAGTCATTGTGATGGAACAGGACAATCTCTATCATCCTAAAGGAAGTTGAAAACAGCATTTCTAAAAATACACTGCTTACAAATTTCCGAATGGGATTTTTGCCTTCCCTTTGCAAGAAATTTGTGGAGCTTGTCGAAATTCTGGTGAGTCATTTGAAGGAAAACTAATTGTATCATCCCTTTGTGAATGGCCTTTCTGTAACTATCCTATTTGGAAGCTTACATATTCCTTTTTGGTTACAGAAAGCTGCAGATTCATCTAAGCGCAACACAGTGGTGGTATTGTTGCAAGACATGTTAGAAGTGTTTACTCGTGATATGATGGTGAATGACAGCAGGTTGGTTAACATAGTTACACACATTTGAAATATAAAATTCGTTCACGAAATTTAATAACATATGCTTTTCACATTGTGTTCATCAGCGAATTAGCAGAACTTAATCTTAGTAGCAAGGATACTGGAAGGCAACTTTTTGCTGGTACCGATGCAAAACCGACCGTACTCTTCCCTCCAGTTGTTACATCACAATGGGAGGAACAGGTAGTTATATTAATATAAATAAATTAAAACATTAACACTTTTATAGTTTATATTAGTATTAATATGAATAATTATGACATTAATACTTAGTAAAAAACCAAACACTTATCGTTAATATCAGTATTAGCTTTCCAGATGCTTCTCTTCTTCCTTGATAAAATTTATCTTATAATATGAAAAGCAAACTATACAGATGCTCCTATAACTTATGAATAATTATGGGTGTTTCAGATTAGACGTCTTCACTTACTGTTGACGGTGAAGGAATCTGCCATTGAGATTCCAACAAACCTTGAAGCACGCAGAAGGATTGCATTCTTTACCAATTCGCTGTTCATGGATATGCCTCGTGCTCCTAGAGTTCGTAAAATGCTCTCGTTCAGGTCTGATGCTTTTTTATCATACAGAACTCATGACCATGAAGATATATGCCGATATCTGCAGGAACTTCATCCTTTTTTTTTGGATATTGAACTAACTATACTAAATTTTTACATCCTCCCAAAATAGTTGAAGCTATAACCTTCAGGGTCGTATTTTTTTTTTCCATAAAATGTGATGATAAAGAGTACCATTTTTATTTATACTTTAAATGTTTTATATAAAAGGGAAATTTGGTTCTATAAAGCTCCGTCCGTGGTAGGGTCCGAGAAAGGGAAGGACCCATTTTTGTTCTATTTTCAATAACCTTACCTTCAATTTACAAGAGGTTGATTCTATGATACAAACCTATGACCTCCTACTCACATAACAACAACTCCAATTGCTGGGCCAAGACCCCCATTTCAGAAGAGAGGCCTCTCTTTCAAGATTTCCCCTTCACAAAGGATTTCTCCTTTCACACGCTATCAACTTCACAAAATGAGTCCCTCCATAACTCTCCCTATTCATCTAGTTAACTCTCTTCTAACAAACTAATCGATTATCTTCCCTAACTGTCCTTATTCTTGCCCAACATGTCACGTGCTTATTAAAAGTTTTCACTTATTGTTGCAGTGTCATGACTCCATACTACAGTGAAGAGACTGTCTACTCAAAGAATGACCTTGAGGTTGAAAATGAAGATGGTGTGTCAATCATATATTACCTGCAGAAGATATATCCTGGTTTGTATAATTAACGATATATAATTTGACTGCATTTTGTTAGTAGAAAAATGACTGAGCTAAATGATTGTAATATTATCAGATGAGTGGAATAACTTCATGGAGCGACTTAATTGTAAGAAAGATAGTGAGGTATGGGAAAGAGATGAGAATATATTGCAGCTACGTCATTGGGCCTCATTACGAGGGCAAACACTTAGCAGGACAGGTAATGACTTCTTCTCCCTCTTCTTCCCCGCAGAAGAGTTTGGTTGATTAATAATTTTCCTTCTGAACTTATGAATTAATGCAGTTAGGGGAATGATGTACTATCGGCGGGCTCTTAAGCTCCAGGCTTTTCTTGATATGGCAAATGAAAAGGGTAAGAATGATTTCTTTTTGTTCTGATCTATTTAGCTAAATCTAGTACGTATTGTGGCGATGGCAAGCATGTGATTTATAGATTTTTTCAAATCCTGGTCCTTTTCCTTTTCTTATCAATACATAACTTGTAGCTTACGTGCAAGTCAGTATGTATTCATTCATGGTGGTCGACAAAAGTGTAGTTCTATCCACAAATAATAGATGATTGTATGGTTTTCTGTTATTTTGCGGGCAGAGATACTTGATGGATATAAAGCTATTACTGTTCCATCCGAGGAAGATAAAAAGAGTCACAGATCACTGTATGCCAGTTTAGAGGCTGTTGCTGACATGAAGTTCACATATATCGCTACCTGTCAGAACTATGGGAATCAGAAGCGTAGTGGAGACCGCCATGCAACAGACATCCTGAATTTGATGGTTAAGTATGTTCTCCAATTGATAAATTGCACTCAATTTAAGTACAATATTTGTTTCACTTTTAACACTTAATTTAAGAATATAATTTCTGGTTCTTCATTTATAGCAATCCCTCGCTCCGTGTGGCATATATTGATGAGCTTGAAGAAAGAGAAGGAGGAAAAGTACAGAAAGTTTACTACTCTGTGTTGGTCAAAGCTGTGGACAATCATGACCAGGTAAATGCATATTGATGTCAGGAAACATATTAATTTACTCTTGAATATCTTTGAACTTATGGTTTTATTATTTTTTGTGAAGGAAATATATCGAATAAAACTACCAGGTCCAGCGAAGTTAGGAGAAGGGAAACCTGAAAATCAAAACCATGCAATTATTTTTACCAGAGGAGAAGCTCTCCAGACTATCGACATGAACCAGGTAAACATTAAATTGTTTTGTTAGACAATAATTATAAACTTGGAAACTATAACTAGGTGAAACTGGGTGTCAGTGCCTATTGAAACGGTATAATTTAAATTTCTTCTAGGATAATTACTTGGAAGAAGCTTTGAAAATGCGTAACCTTCTGGAGGAATTTAACGAGGATCATGGAGTGCGCCGACCTACTATATTAGGTGTTCGTGAGCATATCTTCACTGGCAGGTATGATGACTTTTCTTCTACATACAGAGAAAATTTGTCATGTTTAGTTTCCATATTACTTAATGCTGTCACTTGCTACAGTGTTTCTTCCTTGGCTTGGTTTATGTCAAATCAAGAAACAAGCTTTGTCACAATTGGTCAGAGAGTTCTTGCAAGACCCCTGAAGTAAGTCTAGTGATGACTTTTTTTTTTTAAAAAAAAACAACGAAAGTTTAGTGATTTCATTAGAGGGTGAGCCTTGGCGCAACGGTAAAGTTGTTGTAACTTGACTGAAAGGTCCGGGGTTCAAGTCCTGGAAACAGCCTCATGTGTAAAAAAAAAAAACAAGGCAAGGTTGCGCACAATACACCAAATGGTGGGACCCAGCGTATGCGGGAGCTTTAGTGCACCAGGCTGCCCTTTTTTTTCTAGTGATTTTATTACATGGTTGACTTTTATATACAATTACTTGTTTAACTTAAGACACTTTTGTCTTAACTTAAATAGTCATTTTTAAAAATAGAAATTCATGCAATATATATATATAAACCTTCTTTCAAAGGTCAACTTGCTGATTAATTTTATGCTTTCTTCTTTCCTCTTGTTTGTTTTTCTTGCTGTATTGTCAGCCCTATACTACATGAAATTTTAGAGACAAAAACAATGAACTATTAACCTTTTTCCCCATCTCTTCTGCCACTGTTGCAAGAAATAAAACATTAGAATGGATATAGTACAGGGTATAAATTTTCTGGCTAATGATGGATTTGTGGAATTCTAGGGTACGGTTTCACTATGGTCATCCAGATGTTTTTGATAGAATTTTCCACATTACCCGTGGAGGAATTAGTAAGGCTTCTCGTGGCATCCATTTGAGCGAGGATATTTTTGCCGGTAACATTCTTGAAACATATTCATTATCATGGATATTTGATATTTCTTTCTCTGTATCTCATGCCTTATCCTATATAGGATTCAACTCAACACTACGACGTGGGAATATTACTCATCATGAATACATCCAAGTTGGAAAGGGTAGAGATGTTGGGATGAATCAGATCTCGCTTTTTGAAGCAAAGGTGGCTTGCGGTAATGGAGAGCAAATACTAAGCAGAGACGTCTACAGGCTGGGGCATCGTTTTGACTTTTTCCGCATGTTATCGTTTTATTTTACGACCGTTGGATTTTATATCAGCTCAATGGTAATGGTTAATGCATTTAGGATAAAGCAAAAGAATACTTACTGTTTTTATAGAATATTGTTAAGAGTCCCACATTGGATGAGATAAGACCTGAAAATACGCTTTTAAGTGGTGGGCAGCTCTCATCTTACAAACCAGTCTTGTAGAATTGTGTTAGGCTCAACCCAAATTCCAAGTTGGCATCAAATCCTATCAAGATCCTTTGGGCCACTCAGGTCACACTCCAGATTTCCAATCCTAGGTGTGAGAGTGTGTGTTGAGAGGTCCCATATTTGACAAGATAAGGCCTGGAAGTATGTTTATAAGCGGTGGGTAGTTCTCACGTTATATGCCGGTTTTATAAGGTTGAGTTAGGCTCAACCCAAATTCTAAGAAACACAATTAGTATAATTATCATTATTGCTCAAAACTTTGTTATTAGAATGAGACTAACAGATCCTTAAAAGACTAAAATCAATCCCAATATGAGTAATGGATCTGGAAATCAATATCTTATTGCTTGAAGTCTTGAACATTAGACCATATATATATTCAACCCACACAAAACTTACATGACTGAGTGTTGTTACATAGAGAGCTGCTAATTTCTTTTCGGGAACTATAAAATGTAACCTATTTGAATTTGTGTTTTTCTTCTATGATATGTTAATTCTGCATATGGCAATAAATCTTCCTTTTTCTGATTCACAGATTGTGGTCTTTACGACTTATGCTTTCCTATACGGCAAGCTGTACCTGTCATTAAGTGGATTTGAGGCTGCAATAGTCAAGTTTGCTAGGAGAAAGGGAGACGATACATTAAAGGCGGCCATAGCTTCACAATCACTTGTCCAAATAGGACTTCTAATGACTTTACCCATGTTCATGGAAATTGGACTGGAGAGAGGGTTCAGAACTGCTGTAGGCGACTTAATAATAATGCAGTTGCAACTCGCACCTGTTTTCTTCACTTTCTCGCTTGGAACGAAAATACACTATTTTGGACGCACTCTCCTGCATGGAGGGGCAAAGTATAGAGCAACTGGGCGTGGATTTGTTGTTCGCCATGAAAAGTTTGCAGACAATTACAGGTTGTACTCTAGGAGTCACTTCGTCAAAGGGATTGAGCTCACAATGTTGCTCATTTGCTATAAGATTTATGGAGCAGCAACACCTGACTCAGCAACATACGCTCTTCTCTCATGGTCAATGTGGTTTATGGTTTGTTCTTGGTTGTTTGCTCCTTTCCTTTTTAATCCATCAGGATTTGAGTGGCAGAAGATAGTTGAGGACTGGGATGATTGGAATAAATGGATTAGTAATCGAGGTGGTATTGGTGTTCCTTCAACAAAGAGTTGGGAGTCATGGTGGGCTGAGGAACAGGAGCATCTGCAGCACACCGGCTTTGTGGGGCGTATTTGTGAGATTCTTCTTTCCTTACGTTTCTTTATCTACCAGTATGGGATTGTGTATCATCTCAATGTTGCCAGAGGTGACAAGAGCATCTTGGTAATTATGCATGCTGGCTTAATTTTATTTAGTGTTGTCATATTTCACACCACCCCCACCCCACCCACCCACGAGTTTGCTGATATGTATTTTCTCTTCAGGTTTATGCTCTGTCCTGGATAGTAATATTAGCTGTCATGGTTATCTTGAAGGTTAGTATTCGGTGATAAAAACGTTCATTCTGAATAAAAGCATATTTTTCTGCATATGTTTGATGATAATTTTATTAATTGGTGGCATCTGAAACTGCAGATTGTGTCCATGGGTAGAAAGAAGTTCAGCGCAGATTTCCAGTTGATGTTCCGTCTTCTCAAATTGTTTCTGTTTATTGGAGCCGTTGTTGCCCTGGCCTTAATGTTTACTTTGCTTAGCCTCACTGTTGGAGACATCTTTGCTAGTCTCCTTGCCTTTTTGCCAACAGCATGGGCAATTATAATGGTACTTGTTTATTAGCCACCACCTTTTGTTTGCTGGATATGTCTCATTGGATCCATCCAAATATGCACTTGTTTGTGTCCAACATAATTTGACCTAAGTCAGTCCATCCATGAATTTCTCTTGGCACTTGTTTAGTAGCCGCCGCCAATAAACCACATTCAAGCCTGATCATATTTTTGGCCCTCATAGAAATTGCTAATTAATCATTTCTCTTGATTAACTTTAAAGTCTCTTTTCATTCATGCAATTAAATAAGTTCCCTGGTGAATGTAAAATCACTTCTTTATAATCGGTGCGGTGTTTTATTGTACAGATAGCACAAGCATGCAGGCCAATCGTGAAGGGCATTGGAATATGGGGGTCAGTTAAAGCATTAGCTAGGGGCTACGAATACCTGATGGCAGTGGTTATATTTACACCAGTGGCCATATTGGCATGGTTCCCATTTGTTTCAGAATTCCAAACTAGGCTGCTATTCAACCAAGCATTCAGCAGAGGACTTCAAATCCAGCGTATTCTGGCCGGTGGAAAGAAACATAAGCAAAACTAAATCAAACATTTTCTGCAGCATTCAGCCTAGGGCTTCAAGTTGCATATGGACTTTGTATGGTATATTGTTGTCCTATTAGTCCTAACTCTACCTCTGCAGCATACAGGTTGAAAAAAAACTGGTTTGTTCTTGCTTGGCAATAGAATAATTCTTCCAGCCAGTTATGTAAAATCTTAAATACTGATGAGAGAACTATATCCTTAGTGTTATAAAACTGTATCTAACTGCTCCCATCATTCTTATTCTCCTTTCTCCATGTGAAAGCTGAAGAATTGAATATCAAATTTTGTATGCAATTCTTTACCATTGTTGCCTTGATTGTGATTCTGGGAACTTGCCTCACTTTCTCTATCCCTTCACATTCGGACAACTGAATTTAATGAAGTGAAAATCTTCAATATAATCAAAGATTTAGCAGGTTCAAGTGGTTAATGCAATTAAGCTAACTGTTTGGATAGTTTATGAGTTCAATCCCTAATTAAAACAATGTTTAGCCAGACTTTATCCCTAACAGAATCAATGTTTAGGTAGAATTTAATCATCTCTTGACCAAATTTTGGATTGGTCAACACCAATTTTATCTAAGGTATTGATGAAGTGGAGAGTTAAAGCCAAAATAATAATAAAATGTTAAGCTCAATGCGTGGTTGATTGAAGCATTCACTTTAATAATAAATATCAAGATTTGTAGTAATTGTCAATAATTTGTATCTGATAGATTTAAATATATGTTTAGTTATTGCAAAATATAAATTAAAATTTTCACCATAAGTTGTGTTTAATCTTTTGTCCCTACAAAGTCATTACCTGCTCACCCAAAAAAAAAAATCTCAATCATTAACTTCGGTTACAAAAAATGACATTTGCTAATGCAAATACATTTGGCATTGATGACTTATTTCTAAACACGGCTGGTGTTGGTGGTGACTCATTATTAAATTTTATGTTTTAAAAAAAGAAAAAAATTCTCTTCTCTCTTTATGCTCCCTCTTCACAGTCATCTCCTCAACCACCCTACCATCTCTCCCCCTCATATCTTCCTAGTAGGTTTGTTCTTTTTTTACATAAAATATGTTGTAATTTTAGAGTTTTATTTTATTTCAAAAGTTAATTAGAAATATGTTTTATTTTACTAAACTATTATTTTGACCACGTGTTGATATACTTAGTCAAAGTTGTAAATGTGGGTTAGATAAGAGAGAATTAATGGTTTAGAGAGAGATAGGAACAAAAGCCATCAACGGCATCGAAGCCAAAGCACCCAATCCTCTCCCCTTGAAATTCGCCTTATTTGTAGTTTTTCTCTCCTAACGTTTACAATTATTGTTGCTTTGACCATGTGTTAATTACTTCCTAATTATAAGGAACCACCAAGTCTGCTCACAATCAGAAAAATTAATGTCGTTCATCTACACAAAAATTAATTTCTTTTTTTTCTTATAAAATCAAGTCTAGGTTTCCTGGGTGCATCTCATGTGTCTAAATTCGAGTTGTTCTGTCACCTCCGGTTATGATTCATAACGAGGAAGAACTGTTGTATCCTGAGAGGATATGCGCTTATGAGGCAGATAAAAGCCTCAAGGATAGTGACTATGTCACGCCTCAGGTTAACTTACAGTGTGTTGTTTTGCAGGTTTCCTCCAATTTGATTTGTGAAGATTTTGATAGAGCTGTGTCAGCAACCAAATTCGATAAGTTTCACTTGTTCTCTAATTTATTTTTAGCAGTAATTATTTGTTATTAATACTTGAG
>Ga0315914_1006514_pt1 | contig 16532 bp, 10 predicted proteins | sample MpolenodulesMG_FD_203920 | JGI IMG/M metagenome (GOLD analysis project Ga0315914, IMG submission 203920) | Medicago polymorpha root nodule microbial communities from Los Angeles, California, United States - elongated nodules | ecosystem: Host-associated > Plants > Roots > Nodule | place: USA...
TAATTTCAAATTACAAATTAAAATATATGTATTTCATTTTACAGAGTCAAAATTGATTGCAGAACTACATAATTGATCTTGAATCTTGATATGTTTAGTTCTTGCGCCATCCGAAACCCTAGAGAAAGCGTATTCCGTGGCTCCAATGAACAAGGTATTTTCTCTTGAGTGATTTTTTCATCTTGCATGATCTTTCAAATTTATTCAATGAAACCACTGATTCGCTTTCTTCTCCATTTCCTCCTTCATGCATACTTGCGTATCACTCCACTGAATCAGGTTAGGGTTACCTACATGCACATTCTCTTTGCATTACATTGATATATATGATACATTGCTCATCTTCTACGAAGGAATCATCAACAATTAACTCACTTAAATTTTAGATCATGCATTAAATGCTTTGCAATTTTTCTAGGTCCAAAGTTGACTTATTTGAGCTTATGGATAAATTTTGTGAGACGGTTTGGAAGAACTTATGACACTCTTCATAAGTTGTTTTCAGCTTATTTTCATAAGTTATGAAAACAACTTATAGATTATACAAAAACAATTTAATTGTATTTATCTTTTACTATAAATATGATTTATACATAAGCGATAATCATGATAAGTGTTTATGCTATAAGCTACAAATAAGTTGTTTATCGAAACGGGACCTGTCCATATCCTTTGCAAATTAAATGTATTCCAATGATTGATTTTTCGTAATAGGACAGAATAGACTTTTATTTAAGTAGATGATCCAGTTTTATATTGCTTTTAATTAGCTTATTGATATTGATCATCCCTATTTCTTTGTTATAGATTTTAAATTCTTAAAATAGTAGTTGTCTCATATGACAGATTGTTCCGGTAAAAGGTTCTATGTAGCACTGACACTTTTGATAGAAGGTATATCCGGTGTCCTATCATTGAATTATGTCATTTTCTCAAATTGTTATCAGTATAGACCAGTCAGTGTATTATCTATGTTGTGTTTGTGTATGTGCTTCATAGGTGACTTGACTTGTTGTTGGTTGTTATCTTTTTTATAAACTCCTTTTTTTTGTGCTTTGATATGCTCACTAATATGCTAATCCACTGTTATATTCCAAAATTGGTGAGTCAAGCAATAAACTGAAACTAGAAATTGTCCTTGTCCCCCCACTTTTTCTTCATCTTGTTTTTGGATTTTCATGTTATTTATTTTGTTTTCTCTGCCTTGATTATTCTATCACCATGACTTGATTACCAAGGTTCTGCTGTGTCTTCTATTACATTTGCAGGAGGTTCCTGCATGTTTGAAACTTTTGTCCATAAAAGGTGATTTGAAACTTTTGTATCAGCGGTGCATTCAACTATGTAAGCAAGTGAGTGATTATCGTTTGACGCTCATGGTTAGTGATTTCTATATCTTCAAATTTTCTAAATGTATAGTGCATCTACCATTACAGCTCTTTAAACATAAACAATTTTAATGATTGATTCACATGATCCTTTGTAAATGTTAGTCCAAGAATATATAACTTTTGGTGCACTAATATAATAATTTTGGTCCATATATTTGGTTCATTAATAGACCAATGAGAGTATTCAAATAGAATGCATAGAACTGTTGCATTATATATTGATTCTATGATACGCATAATCTTACAGCTAGGCAGTTAGGCCTCTAGGCGGCCTCTATTTGCATGGGTCATGTCTTCAATTAGATCAGTGTCAATAACAGGTTCTCCTCCATTACAACTCCACCCCACCTTTGCTCTTGCATCTTTTGACTTCAAATCTCTTCTTCTCCATCTGTACGATCAAAATCAAACTCACCGATTTGAGCAATTGAACCGGAAACCTGTCCCTGAAGGAGTAATCGAATGGTTGGCTGGGAGACCAAAAAATATTATATGCAAGAGCTCCAGGGTTCTATCAACGGAAAACCTGTCAGTTATCTTGGTCTAAAAGGTCCATAAAATCGATGTGCATGAAAAAACTATTCCTTACAACAGAAGTATGGAACATTTCCATCTTTACCTTTACTTAATATATCTTAAATAACAACTAGGATACATGCAAGCAACACATTAATTCTATAAACAAATTACATTACAATTACAAAATTAATTGGATTACTTTTTGCAAAATAAAATATTCATGTAAAACTTATAAAATAATGAAATTGAAGTGCATTTTGTCACATCCCAATCATCTTCCATCATCAAAGGCAATCAATACATGATCTTTCAAGCTGTCATACCCAATATTACCATGACTGCTGCTATCACCAAGTTCATAAATGCTAGTTGATGATTCATGAAGCAAGTAGTGACTCTCCTCTAAATTTATGTCTGCATTGATCCAAGAGTGCTTATCCATTAATCTCATTCCCTCCAATTCCATAGCCACTTCCTTCATGCTTGGTCTTTCTTCCCCTCTAAGTCTCAAGCAGTTCGCCGCAAGAATAGCTACCTCCTTGATCTCTTGTTTGTTTTCTTCATTCCACAAACCATCTTGAATAACTTCAAACACATTATCCTTTTTCAAGCAAGACAGAAAGTGCATCGCAAGGCTTCTTCTCTCTTCCTGCCTACTAAAACAAAAAGGTTTCTCCCCTGTTAGCAATTCCACAAGAACTACTCCAAAGCTATATACATCACTTTTCTCAGTTAATTGGCTTGTTTGCATATACTCTGGATCCAAGTAGCCAATAGTTCCTTGCACCATTGTGGCTACTTCAGTTTGATCAAGTGGAACCAATCTTGAAGCTCCAAAATCTGACACTTTGGCGGTGTTGGTTCCATCTAAGAGAATGTTATCACTCTTGACATCTCTATGGATGATGGGTATTGAGGCATATGAATGTAGATATGATAGAGCTTCAGCTACCTCTGCGGCTATCTTAAGACGAGTTTTCCATGTTTCATTATTCACCTTAATACCTTGTGTGTGTATAAATCCAGAAAGGGTGCCATTGGTAACAAATTCATAAACCAACAAAGGAACTTCTGTCTCTAAACAACACCCCAAGAGGTTGACAACATTCCTGTGATTTATTTGAGAGAGAACAACCACCTCATTAATGAATTGATTGATTTGGCTTCTATCTATTATTTTTGACTTTTTGATAGCAACAATTTTTTTATCATCCAGAAATCCTTTGAAAACAGTACCAAAACCACCTTTGCCAATGATTAAATTCTCGTCAAAGTTTTTGGTTGCCTTGATTAGCTGATCTTGTGTGAATATTTTAGCACTTTGAGTTGAGGAGTCTTGTCTTGTTTGAAAGGAGGAGTCTTCTCTTGTGGAGAGTTTTTGTTTCAAAATCAAACCACCATTCTGCTCAAAGAATTTCTCTTTCATTTTGATGAATTTCCTCTTATGGTAGATTAAGTACGAGAATGTCCCAACCAAAAGAAGAATAAGTGTTGCTCCTACTCCTGCATTCAAAATATATCAAACCTAGTTTATGAATCGTTCACTTAACTAATTAATATGAATAGCATAGTGAATGAGAAGAAATGTAAAGGAGTTTGAAAAATTGAAAAGAAAAATGAATTTAAACAAAATAAAGAAAATTACTTTTCTCACTTATGAAATTGCTCATTCACTACATCAGCGGTGGTTAACTTCCGCTCGATATTTTTCAGCGGCAGTAAATTGTCGCTTTCACTTTTAAGATCAGTTGAACCGACTTAAAAAGTGATTGAACCGATCTTAAAAGTGTCAGCGGCAGTTAATTGTTGCTGAAAATGCCGAAAGGTGTAGTGAATGGGCAATTCGTACTTGAGAAGAGTAATTTTCCAAAATAAATAGGGCATGCTTAGTTGCTTACCAAGGATAGTAGGTAATACTATTGAATTTTTGCACCCTCCTTCCTTTTTTCCATCTCCAGAATTCCACTTTGGACACTCACATGTGTAATTCCCATCATTGTTCTTACATTTTGCTTTAGCATCGCATCTATGTGAGTTTCCTTCACATTCGTCAACGTCTGTAAGCCCATAAAATAAGTAACCATATTTTCAAGCAATTATACTACTATAGTAAATAGAACTTTCATGATACACCCCGTTATTAAAATTAACTGTCACATTTCCGGGTTTTCCCTTTATATTTACGTTTGAAGGTCTCTAGTTTGATCCCTCAATGCCAATGTTGTGGGAAAATCCATATAGAGAGTTTTAAATTAGGCCATCGCACATGGGCGGCGGAATTGGACCTTTAGTATGTCATTGAACCGATACCAAGTTTTTAAAAGAGAACAAAAATAAATGTAAATTGCCAAAATTCGAATAAAAAAATTGACCTGTGCAGCCATTGGGATGATAAGGATTTCCTTCATAACCTGTATTGCATCTGCATTGGTAACCAAAATCCATGTCCTGGTCATAACAATGACTATTGTTCTTGCACGCATAGTTGACTCCATTATTCTTGGAAGAAGCTGTACTGCAGTTTCCCTTACCAATGGTCCAGTCAAGAACCACAGGTAATCTCTTGAAAGGTAAACCTTTTTTTAAATGAGCTGAAGAGAAAGTATAGTTATCATTCTTAATAACAAATGAATAGCTACAAAATTTGGATGAAGTGTTGAAATTAGAAGCTTGTATACTTATATTCTTCATTTTAGGAGGAATATCAATTTGGCAACACCCTACACCCGAACATTTTCCATCATTTATTTGATCACCAAAAGTTCTTGTTAAGCACCCTGTTGAATACTCAGTATGGTTACGACGGTAACTATTAAAATAACCGTAACTGTTATAACCAACAGTTATGAACTTGTTTTCTTTGCTTGAAATGGTATATAAATCAGTGGTAAACGTGACTCTAGTTTTTTCACTGGTAAGCGTGTCTGTAGTATTTTCATCACCACAATACTGAGAGAAGTAAGATAACACGTCGATTTCAGATTTGGAGGTGTTTATGTTTAACACTTGCAAGTTTTTACCCGCGTATATTTTGGATTCATTGCAATAGAGCCGAATTAATCTTCCGCCCACTAAACAATCTGAATTTGATGAAGTGTCGTTTATGCCAAATGGATATGGAATTTCCTTACCTCCACAAGTGTGACTGCATGTAGTTAATGATGTTGAATCAGCTGCAATTGTTCCTACCAGAATCACCATGGTTAACGCATACACATGCTTCATATTCATCACTTTCATTCACAAAAACTAACAAGAGAGAGAGAACAGGCCTCTAGAAAGACAAAATTGTTAATGGTGGTTGTTGGCCTTTGTTGCTTCTTTCTTTTTTTCAAATAAAATAAAACTATGACTTATTCATTCAGAGTCTTATTCATAAGAGTCTTTGTTGCTTCTTTTTTGGAAAAAATGCACAAAAAACAACATATTCCTTTCAGAGTCTTATTCATAAGTTCCTTTATTTATAATGACACTTCAAATTTAATTAGTTTTTCTTGTTTCAATTGGTATGGCTAATTGCTATTGTTTTTTGTTCTAAACTAGTTGCTAATTTAATAAGTTGAGTTGACTTACAGGTTGCAAGGAAAAATTTATATTTACAAGAAACACGCACAAATGGTAAGAAAAAACAAATGATTATAGCTACATCACAACCTTTATATTAAAGATAATTATGGTCGATGTAGTCGTCATACACAAATGATTATGTAAGCATCTAAAACTTAATAGACTTAATTTCATATGCATGTGTATTTGGATATAAGTACATTAAGTACATGATTATGTGAGAAGTATATAGTTGATTTAAGTTTTTTTCTTTATGAGATGGTTTATCTGAGTTGAATTTCGATGGCTCACTAGGATTAAAGTCTGCGTAGGCCTAAAATTTAGAAAGTCTTGGCATGTGTACTTAAAATCAACCATCAACAAAGTTCTAACACTGACAGCAACAATAGTTGAATTCACGTCCTTGCTTGGTTGATATGAGTTAACCTCCTTGATCTCTTTTTTTTTTTGTATGAATCAGATATTCATTGCGCGCAACTACAATGACTAATCTCTTCATCCGATAAAATCATTATCGATGGCAAAACTCTTCCTCAAAAGATTTAATATTGTTGCATTCCTATGATTGAATTCAAACTCAAAACATCTGATTAAACAATAGACCTCTTTCTATCTCATTCAAATGCTTTTGCGTATGAGTTCCTTTCTAATTTGACCAATATGTGTTGACAATTGGAGGTATTTTTTGTTACAACTAAAGGATAAGATAAATATAAAGAAAGAAGTCTATATTATTTTTTAATGACAATAATACCCCTTTTATAATAATTATAAAAGAACTCACTCAACTTAATAGCATAAAATAGAAAAAGAGCTTACATATAATGTGACAAACTCACTTTGCTTCACATCTGATGGCGCGACGCGTGCGTTCATATGCACGCTGTGTCATGGAGAGTGGTTATCTGCCTTAATTTTCTTGTTGATTGCACAACACGTGGCTTATAGCACGCATTGCGATTCTTCCAGTAGTTGACACCTCTGCAGTTCTTCAAATCTTGTCTCATTTCACCTTACAAAACATCTATAGTGAATATACCCAAGAAACCACTGTGATAATCTTGTAAAACTCAATTAAAACGAATGATAACTGGCTAAAAAGACTCCTAATATGATGCTAAAATCTCTATATGACTGATTGTCATCAATCTCGTTTGTGTTGTTTAATTTTGTTGTTTACTTATCTTGTTGAAATTATGTTGTTGAAATTGTTATGTTTAATTTATGTTATTGTTCTCATAGAATTTGATTTAATGGTAGCTTTTCTGTTCTAAACACGATTCAGACTATATAATCTGAAACCTATCAAACCTCCCAAATCACAACTTTTAACACATTCTTTGCACATTTTAGATTATATAATTTGAATCAATACTAGATACGTGTTCGTATTATATAATCTGAAACAATCTAAAATTCAGATTGTGGCGTTACAAGCAAGGTTTGTGGTTTATTTTTGACAAGTTTAGTTAATTTTACATGCTTCCTTTGATCGTAGTTATAGTCAATGATTGTGGTGTATGAATAAATAGTCTTGCATCATGCCTGGTGGCCTACGGACGAACTTGCAGTCCAGGCTCTAACTAATAAGTATATAAAAAACTTAAATTCCTAATTTGTGAAAATAATTTGTTTGAAAATGATATTTTATATTACGTTAAGAAATAATATAATAAAAACATATGATTTTATACACACAAAAAAACATTAAATTTTTTATTTAATATCCAAATGTTCACCCAAAACAATTCTTGGGAGTATTTTTAGATGCAAAATCACTAACAATTGTGCCTACATCAATAGTTCTATCCTAACTTTTTCAATACATAAAGTTGCTATACCATTCAACCTTTCTTGTGACATTGATGATATTAAATAGTTTTTCAGTATTAGGGATGTGTTCAACACTATTTTGAGAAGTGTAAAATTTACAACAAAAATAATATACTTTATCCACATGTTTAGAGTAACCTAACCATGGTTTTCAGAAGTCTCCTCGTTACTTAACTTTTTGGAAATATAAGAATATGAAAAATGCCTAGAAAGTCTGCATATAGGAAATGTGAGATTCAATTTCCTAACAAGCTTTTTCATCTGAGTAAAATGTATCTGGTTTTAGCATCAAGAATATCTTGTTTTGTAGGATCATAGATTTCTAAAGGAGGGGAAGTGGTCATCGATAGCTACATCAACATTTGATGCATCAAGAACATTATCATTGTCGTTGATGGAATTGCTATCATTTAAAATTTTATTAGAATTTTTAATATTATCTCCTTCTACGACTAATTCATCATTATTTGAAGGATCTTATACCCATTTACAAACAAATTTATCTATTACTCCATTTTGTGATTATGTTAATTCTAATGCTCTTTTTTGTTGTTTCCCTTTTCACTACCATATGCATGTTTTCGCTGCAACATTATACGATAAAATAATGAAACAAAATTAATAGAACAAAAGCATTTGAGTCATGCTTCGGATGAAGTTGCAGTTGTAACCCTTTTTCTTCTTTCTCTTTAAGTTTTCCCTTCAACTTTGTATTTCACTTGTGTGCCTTTCTGTTTTCTTATATGTTGCTACAATGTTGTTGTTGCAAATTAGGGATTTGAGCTCCTTTTAAAAAAACATCACATGATAAAATCTAAATGTGCCAACAAAGAACTAATCGTTCTCTTTTATTTGAGGGGCCTAAGACGACCATTCTCTTTGCACTGCATCAGATGTGACATTGTCTAACATTCTTATCCATTTGCATTGCAATAACTCTCTTCTCTTTTCTTTCTTACTTTTCCTTTGGGGCTGTTATGATATCTTGGTCATTGTTGATCATTCATACCATCCACAAAACTGTTGTGCAGTTTTTGTGTGGATGTATAATGGTCAGTAGAAAGTTTTGATTATCTATTTCTGATTTTTTTTTCCACTGGGTTCATGTTATATAATCTGAAGTAGCACAAATATGATTCAAATTGTATAATCTGAACAAGGGCAATATAGAAATTTTGGAGAGTGCATGAGAAATGAGTATGGTGGAAAAAAATCAAATTTTATAAGGTCGGTTATTTATATGGCCTACTGAAAGAAAAAAAAAATACTCTTCTATACCACAATATATGTTATTCTAACAAAAAAATCTGATTTTTGTTGTCGATTTACCGTTATCAATAAAACGTCTGAGAGTTCTTTAGTAATTATTAATTTCTAATTTGTTCAATTTTTTATTTTATGTTTCATATATCGTAAATAAACGATAATTTTCTAAATTACCTCTTTATTTCTATTTCTCATTCAAAAGTAATAACAATTTTTTTAAAGGCTAAGATGGAATATATTACCAAAGCAAAAAAGTCTTCCAACCAAAACTTTTCTAAGAAGACTTAAAAATGTTACAAGGATACCATAAAAACATAACAACCAACCAACAAGAACAAGAACAAGAAAAGAGATAAGCTAAGTTACAACAGTTAGGCAAGGATTAGGATTAAGCCTCCAAAGGTTGTAGTCAAAATCGAACATAACATATTTCGATTTAAACCATCAAAATGCATGCAGCCTAACCTTTTCGCCTAAAGAATGAAGTTGTTCCTTCTTATGTTGAAAGATGTGCCTATTTCTCTCTTTTCAAATTACCCACATAACTGAATGCCAAATAATAGTAAAAGTTAAATGAACATTTTTTGAAAAACCACATAACCCACAAAACTAAGTTAGATGGTTCGATAAATTCCTTTTAGCTGCTGTTGAAACTCCTAGCCAACAAGAAATCGCCGACCAAATTTTACGGTAAAAATAATAATTAACAAATAAATTATCCTTATCCTCATTCAATTCGCAACCTCTCATATAAGACTGATCATTGGGAGATAGCACACACCGCCGAATTAATAAGTTGTCTCTAGTTGGAACCCGGTTAAGAAGCAAACACCACGCAAACAGAGATACTTTTAAAGGAACGACCTTTAACCACCAAAGATGATTGTCAGTAAGGTGACCATTATCATTAATGACATGGTCATCTTCCTCCGTCAACCTGTAATAGACCCTACTCACCGTATACCTATTAGAAGAATGAACCTTCCACACCCACCTATCCACGTCATCAACCTGCAAAGTAACCGATGTTAATTATATTGTAAACTTAGAGTTTATAAACATAGAGGAAAATAATATATTTCACCTGTCCCAAATTTTAAGTTATTTTACCAATTTCATACAAACTAAGAAATATAATTAATTTTATATAGTAAAGAAAAATTGTGAATTACTTTACAAAATATCATTCATGAGTGGTATGTGAAAGTGAAGTCAATAGAATTGGTGTGAAAAATTAATCTAATCACTAACCAATTTGATCCCTACATTCACGAGTGTTTAGTAAAAAAATCTTAAGTTTTATTCATGTTCTAAAACGACTTATAATTGACAAAGAAGATAGTATAATACAACTTTAAGTAAAAACTGAAAAATAAAGTAAGGTTATTTTAAATCAAATGTACACCAGTTGATTGATTATTAATCGGTCATCAGATTGACTTTCTAAGGTTATTTTCGTAGTATGCTTTCTCAATTTTTGGTCTCAAAATGAGCGTTGTAGACCAAAACTTACAAAGTCTCTCTAACCATGTGGACAATGTAATTTATGATGAAACAAAATGGACGAAATTTGCATAGCTGTATATGACTTAGCTGTGATTGTCTGTCAAACAAAAAAAAAATAACATAGCTGTCATTACTCATGTTGGGTTTTTCCTACTCATCACTTAGCTTAGTTTGGAAGTTGAATTAAAGTAAAATCAGTTGTTCATTTATACAAAAAACAAAGAATAATGATTAAAGAATGAAAATGTCGTACTTTTGAAAATAATAAGTTTTCTTAAAGCAAAAAATATTCAAAGTCTTCGTCACTGTGTACGTATGTATGACTTATCTTTTTTTTTACTCGTGTTAGATTTTTGTATTGTCGTTTAGTTTTTGTCGCTTATCCGTACTTTGCTCAATTTGAAAGTTCGATTAAATCAGCTTTGCACAATTTACTTATTTATTTACGATTCAATTAATAGTCCAACCTTTTTTTTTTTTACACAAAAGATAACTATCTCATTTTGTTAATAAGAACGTCTTGAATACAACAATACAGTGAAATAATAGATTCTAGCATAAAAAGTGGCTGCTCTAATAATTAATAGTTCAACTTATTCTTCTCACGGAGTAGTTATCATATGAGAGAACCAGTCACAATAGATCAATGTTCGTAGATATATTACCCATTGGCCGACAAAAATGTTAAGTCTTTTTCAAGTATAAGTCAACTTAATCTTCTCACTGAGAATGCCAAGTAGTTGCCGTCTTGGATCAAGCCATAAATATCAAACTTTTAACACACACTATTTACAAAAAATATCAAACTTTATTTGTTACTCTATATTCTAAGAAGAAAAAAAACTATTTAGATTCATTGAACCAATATCACGTCTCCTCTCTCCCATCAACCTCTCTTTCTCTCTCTCTCACACACACACACTCACTTTCATTCTTGTTAGTTTGTGAATGAAAGTGATGAAGGAGAAGCAAGTGTGTGTGTTAATGGTTGCTGCATTAACCATGGTGGTAGTACTGGTAGGAACAACAGTTGCAGCTGATTCAGCACCAAATTATAACTGCAGTAACATGACTTGTGGAGATAAAGAAATTCCATATCCATTTGCCATAGACCTCAACAACTCTTCATCAAAATGTTTCATGGCTGGTAGATACATTCTGCTCATTTGCAAAGAATCCAAAATATACACGGTTGATAACTTGCCAGTGTTAAACATAAACATCTCCAAAGCTGAAATGGACGTGTTATTTGACGTCTCTGAGTACTGCAGTGTTGATAAGTATACTAAACCTACGCTTACTAGTCAATCATATGTCATTTCAAGCAAAGAAAACAAATTTGTAACCGTTGGTTATGACAGTTTCGGTTATTTTAATAGTTACCGTCATGAGAACAAGTATTCAACAGGGTGCTTAACAAGATCTTCTGGTGATCAAAGATCGATTGACAATGGAACATGTTCAGGTTTAGGGTGTTGCCAAGTTGATATTCCTCCTAAAATGTGGAATATAAGTATAGAAGCTTCTAATTTCAACCAATCATCGGAATTTTGTAGTTATTCATTCCTTGTTAGGAATGATAACTATACTTTTTCTTCCGCTCATTTAAAAAATGGTTTACCTTTCAAGCAATTACCTGTGGTTCTTGACTGGACCATTCTTGACGACAACTGCAGTGCAGCTACTTCCAAGAATTATGGAGACTTCAATTATTATGGGTGCAAGAAGAATAGCTATTGTGATGACAAGGACACAGATATTGGTTACCGGTGCCATTGCAATCCAGGTTTTGAAGGAAATCCTTATGAACCCAATGGCTGCACAGGTCAGTTTTTTAATTTGAATTTTTGCAAAAAATCGTTTTAATTTGATCTTTACAATGCTTTAGTTAAGGGTTCAGTCCAAAATTCGATAGTTCAATAATAGAGTGTTGTCTGATATGGATCCGATTTATAATTTTTTTATTAAAATAAGCATTATTCGCTACTGTTAATTATTATAAATTCATTAATTCTTTACTAAAAATAGTAAAAGTCTAGTTTTGACCATTTAACAGAGTATTACGTTTTGACGTTTGTGGAATGATATTTAAATTTATAGAATTATTAAGTTGAAATCAACAATTTCCAATGCAATAATATTGGTTGTAAGACCTAATAATATGTAGATATTGTTAGGTTTTTTTTTTTTTTTGAAAGGATGTAGATATTGTTAGGTTGAATTGAACATCTACTGATATACGGGACCATATATGGAGTATATTAACTAAGACAATAATATTGGTTACTCATTAGTCATTATGGACCATATGAAGTGGCCAAGATTTTTTTTCTCTCTCTAATATATAGAACTAAATTGAGTATCAACTAACCCAATAATATTGGAGGTGTCAAACTGAATTGACAATGTAGATATTGTTAGATTTAACATTATTATTTGGGTATGAACCGGGGTTCTCATAGGTATGTATGAGTTTAAGATGGTACGCGTCAAAGCGATGTTCATGACTTCATCTAAAAAAAGAACATTTATAAGGTAAATTCTATAGTATACCAAAAAATTTGAGTGTATTGGTACACCAAATCATTAAATTAATAGTTAAATGTGTTATTTTTTGAAGAGAAAAATTGTTTTCTATCACCTATAATTATAATAATTAAATCTCATTTACAAAAAAATATCGACGAAACAAAATTTAATTTTTCTGTATTTTTAGTACTCATAATATAGAATTTTGATTATTTTTTAGAATAAAATGTAAAACAAAATTAGTATGAATTTTATAAATAATGAAATGATGTTTTTTTTTATGAAATGATATTTTCTAAAATACAAATATCAACAAAGAGCTCTTTATTTCATAAAAGTAAGAGTACCGATACACCTTAATTTGCAGGTGTACCGTAAAAGTTCCCTATTTATAATAGACACGGTATATTGTCTCATCGTTAGCTTAGCTCAGTTGGTATAAACAATGCATAATATATGCAAGGTCCGGGGTTCAAACGCCGACCACCATAAAACAAGATATGGTATATTGTTCACTCTAAGCTTGCGAAGTCTCCTATTAAGTGAATTTGTCAACTAGGATGCACCGTAAACAACCAGTTACTATTCATGATTTAACAATTATATGTAAATGGACATGTTTACTATGAAGAATATCTAAATCAAAAGAAGATAGTGCGTAAAAGAGAAAAGGTTAAAACTATATCAAGGGAAAACCATCAAAATTCATTTTACTTTAGTAAATGGGTATATTTTCAATAATGGGGTATACCATCAAAATTCTATTTACTTTAGTGATATCACTGCTTGAAAATATGGTTACTTACTTATCATATGGAATTACAGACATTGACGAATGTGAAAAAGACCTACATAATTGCACAACTAAAGCAAATTGTGTCAACACCGATGGGGAATACAATTGTTTCTGTCCAAATGGGTATTCCGGGAATGGAAGAAAGGAAGTAGGGTGCCAACTCCTTGTTGATGAAAATGCAAATGCAAATTCAATAGTACTACCTATTGTCCTTGGTAAGCAACTAAGCATACCCTAGTGATTTTGCTTAAATTCTTTTTGTTTTTTCATTTTTTCAAAATTTTTTTATGATCCTTACATTCATGTTCATTCACTATGATGTTGATAATCCTTACTGTCCTTGGTAAGCAACTAAGCATACCCTAGTTACTTCAGTGAATTATTCATAATTTTTTTAATGATATATTTTGCGTGCAGGAGTAGGAGTAACATTTATTCTTCTCTTTTTGGGGACATTCTCGTACTTAATGTATCATAAAAGGAAATTTATCAAGTTGAGAGAGAAATTCTTTGAGCAGAATGGTGGTTTGATTTTGAAACAAAAACTCTCAACAAGAGAAGACTCCTCAACTGAAAGCACTAAAATATTCACACAAGATCAGCTAAACAAGGCCACCAAACAGTTCGACGAGAGTTTAATCATTGGCAAAGGTGGTTTTGGTACTGTTTACAAAGGATTTCTGGATGATAAAAGAATTGTTGCTATCAAAAAGTCAAAAATAATAGATAGAAGCCAAATCGATCAATTCATTAATGAGGTGGTTGTTCTCTCTCAAATAAATCATAGGAATGTGGTCAAACTCTTGGGATGTTGTTTAGACACAGAAGTTCCTTTGTTGGTTTATGAATTTGTTACCAATGGAACCCTTTCTGGTTTCATACACACACAAGGTAATAAGGTGAATAATGAAACATGGAAAACTCGTCTTAAGATAGCCGCAGAGGTAGCTGAAGCTTTGTCATATCTACATTCATATGCCTCAATACCTATTATCCATAGAGATGTAAAGAGCGATAACATTCTCTTAGATGGAACCAACACCGCCAAAGTGTCGGATTTTGGAGCTTCAAGATTGGTTCCACTTGATCAAACTGAAGTAGCCACAATGGTGCAAGGAACTATTGGCTACTTAGATCCAGAGTACATGCAAACAAGCCAATTGACAGAAAAAAGTGATGTCTATAGCTTTGGAGTAGTTCTTGTGGAGCTTCTAACGGGGGAGAAACCTTTTTGTTTTGGTAGGCCGGAAGAGAGAAGAAGTCTTGCTATGCACTTTCTGTCTTGCTTGAAAAAGGATAATGTGTTTGAAGTTATTCAAGATGGTATGTCGAATGAAGAAAACAAACAAGAGATCAAGGAGGTAGCTGTTCTTGCGGCGAAGTGTTTGAGACTTAGAGGGGAAGAAAGACCAAGCATGAAGGAAGTGGCTATGGAATTGGAGGGAATGAGGTTAATTAATAAGCATTCTTGGATCAATGATGACTTAAATGTAGAGGAGAGTTTGTACTTGCTTCATGAATCATCATCTAGCCTTAATGAACCTGGTGATAGCAGCAAACATGGAGATATGGGATATGACAGCTTGAAAGACCATGTACTGATAGCATTGGATGATGGAAGATGATTGTTAGAAGACAAAATGCAGTTCAATTTCATTATTTTAGAGTTTTTGCATACAAATTTCAGTTTATAATTCTAATGTAATTTGTTTTATATAATGTGACGTGTGCATGTAATCCAATTTTTAATGATTTTTTAAGTGTAGAGACAGAGATGGAAGTGATTTATAATAAGAATGTAAAATTACTGAATGTTCCGTTTTTTTTTTTGAGTACAAATAATCAGGTACATCATTAAAAATACAAGGGCTATGATTGGATAAAGAAGCTCTAGTTATAGCAACCCTACTTGCTTGCCTTCTGACATGCCTCACAGCATAACCGTTGCGAGTTGACAATAGATCCTTACATCTATGAATAATGTCTCCGAGTTCATTATGGGATACTAGGTCATAGTTAACATTGTCCACAACAATTTTGCTATCAGACTCTAAAATAACTAAAGTTGGTTCTCCAACAGAATCTCGAAAGTAGATGCCATATCATGTAATGGAACTGTTATGGAGGAGGATACAATCAACATTGCATTTCAGAGTTGTGGTTGGAGGATTTGTACACGCATCTGTCATGTGCGGTGTCTGACCAAGTTTCCTTGCCTTCTTCATAAACCACCATTTGTTAAGAAGCTCTTTAATTAGCATGCCTAACCATGATAGATGGTAGTGAATCAACATTCTCCCGAAGTTTGGAGTTACGATTCTTCCAAAGACTCCAAAGGATCATTGATACAAAGAGATGTTGTTCTGGAGATAACCTATTAATAAAGTCAAACAAGAATGTGATAAGATCATATTTGCATTACACAACATATCACGAACCAAGTATCAAGTTGCACCAATTTCCAACATTTGGTAGTTGTATGTCAAACAAAGAAGAAATGAATGTGCGTTTTAGTCAAGACTTTGTAGTTTACACAAGACTCTTCACATTAGACACCCTTTTGGTTCAACTCGGTACGCATAGGAAGGCAGCAGTGGGCAGCACGCCATAAGAAAGAGCGAACTTTATGGGGAATAGGTTGTTGGAACAAAATATGTTTAACAAACATTACACTTAGAGTGGGGGAGACTGTTGAAACGAAAAATGTTTAACATACGTTACCCTTAGAGTTTTGATGATAACAAGGTATTAAAAATTGTCAATTGGATATGCTAATATTTGTTCAAGTGTACAGGACCATAGACAAAAATTTGATATCATTATAAGGTTCTGGAAGAACAAAAGAGAGCAAAGGAATCAACAAAAAGGAAGCTTGAAGCATCTGAAGAAAAGTGCATCTGAAGTATAAGTGCTCCTGAAGTGATGACGTCATCAGAAGTAAGTTCGTCAGAAGTACCTCATTAGAAGCAAGATCACAGAAGCTGAAGTTCATCAGGAGATGAAAGACTTAAAGCTTCAAAGGCTGTTCAAATGATTTTATCACGCCTAAGCATTGCAAAAGACTGAAAGAGTGTAACAACGGCCCTTGTGAAGGAATTTGAAAGTATTGGATGCTTGTTCTATCA